>BNJU01005465.1_pt1 | contig 46445 bp, 61 predicted proteins | sample 8539281 | NCBI WGS metagenome assembly BNJU01 (sample SAMD00202456, study PRJDB9452) | human saliva metagenome | isolation source: human saliva | place: Japan
CATTTACTGATGATAAACCGTAGTTGTATAAAATATTTCCGCGAAAGTATTAAAACATATTTTCGGAACCTTTATCTTTAGCGTTAAAGTCTGTTACTATGTATGTGCGATGAAAATGTTTCATATAGAATTCTTTATATTTGAGTTTTTCTCTCACGTTCACATAACTACTAAGGAGATAACTACATGGCACAGAAAGTGCGCATCATTCTTGAAGACGATCTCGACGGCGGCCCCGCAGACGAGACCGTATGATGGCCTTGATGGTGGCCAGTGTGAGATTGATTTGTCGAATGCTAATGCCGCTCGCTTGCGTGATGCTATCCGCCCGTCTGCGTCGAGGCTCGCCGCGTACAGAGAGTACTTCGAGGGTCCGGCCGTGCAGGTCGTGGCTCGCGTGGTGCAGCAACTGCTGTGAAGCGCAACCCCGAGACCGCTGCTATCCGTAAGTGGGCTAAGGAAAACGGTCATGCAGGGTTTCCGATCGCGGCCGCGATTCACCAGGAGATTCAGGATGCGCACTACGCAGCACTGAAAAAGGAACAGGCATAAGCTACGTTTCTTAAATAAAAGACGGAAGGCTCGAGCCTTCCGTCTTTTTATTTATGTCATTCTGTCAAAGTGAATCTTGCCAGGTTGATTTGTGTATTGTGGCGGGCGGAGCGATAGGGTGAGGCTCTAAAGTGTGGTGGTGAACCCCGTAAATTTGGTGTGACGAGGTGGTCTCCAGGGTTCATATATTGGTCCGTCCACATCAACTGTGGAAATGTACGGCTACATGTAGTTGTGCAGGTTAATCTCACGGTCATAATCGGTTGTTGTGAAGATGTCGAGAAAATATCCGCGATACTCCATCTCTATTTGGTATATTTCGTGCATATTTTGATAGTTGCATTTTTGGAAAAATTGTTTGACGTGTTTTTATTTCCGCCTTTCTGAAATGGATAGTACAGGGTGCGGGCTATTGGGTGGCGTAAGGAATAATTTCGGTGTGCCGAAAAACATGCATGGTTACCACTTTAGAGAGAATTCATTCTATATTTTCCTGGTAATAGTTGCAGTTTCTATAAAAATAAATCAAGCCCTTGAGGTTTATTGTCGGGATTAAACGAAAGTTAAACTTTATTTAAGTCTCGATATACATAGCAGGTTATCGAAAGGTAAGCATTAGTTTTCATAATCCCTCAGAATCCTCGTGCCGCCGAGCTCGCTGCGGCAGATGATGCGCGGCGTGACCCCGGCTGCGGGCCGGTGCGACCTTCGTCTCGCTAGTTCTTTTCGATGGCGAACAGTCCCCACGCGAGGGGTAATACCGCGTAGTCTCGTATCACGTAGAAAATCCTGGGAGTACGCAATGTTTGAACGCTTTACCGACCGAGCTCGGCGTAGTGGTGCTTGCCCAAGAGGAAGCACGCATGCTCAACCACAATTACATCGGTACTGAGCACCTACCGTCGGCCTGGTTCACGAGGGGAGGGCATTGCGGCCCGAGCCTTGAGTCGCTGGGTACGCTCAACAGCGTACGTGAACAGGTGCAAGACATTATTGGCCCGGGGGCAAACGCGCCCAGTGGGCATATTCCCTTATCCCGCGCGCGAAGAAAGTGCTGGAGCTTTTCGATGCGCGAGGCTATTCAGTCTTAACCACGGTTACATCGGCACCGAACATATCCTGCTGGGTATGGTGCGCAGAGAACGAGGGCGTGGCAAACCAGGTGCTGGCCAAACTCGTGTGGAACCGGCTGCCGTGCGCCAAGCCGTGATGGACCTTATCTCCTGGGTACCCCGGGTAATGGCGATTCGAAAGAAACTGCCGGCGTTGGCGCGGGCAACTCCCGCGAGGGCACCCCGGCGGGCTCGACGATTCTCGACCAGTTCGGGCGTACCTCACCGCCGCCGCACGAGGGTCAGCTTGACCCGGTGATTGGCCGTCACCACGAGATGGAGCGTGTGATGCAGGTGCTCTCACGCCGTACTCAAGAACAACCCTGTGCTCATCGGTGAACCCGGTGTTGGTAAAACCGCTGTTGAGGTCTAGCCCAGGCTATCGTAGCATGGCGACGTTCCCGAAACTCTTAAAGATAAGCACCTGTACACCCTGGATTTGGTTCCTGGTCGCGGGGTCCCCGGTACCGCGGTGACTTTGAGTGAACGCTTAAGACAGTACTCGGCGAGATTTCCGCACTCGCGGCGACATTATCCTGTTTATCGACGATTCACACCTTGTCGGGGCCGGTGCCGCAGAGGGCGCTATCGATGCGGCTTCCATTCTGAAGCCGATGCTGGCCTCGCGGTGAGCTGCAGACCATCGGTGCTACCACCCTTGGATGAGTACCGCAAGACATTGAGAAGCGACGCCGCCTTGGAGCGCCGTTTCCAGCCGATTCAGGTGGACGAGCCTTCACAGGAGCTCGCTGTGCAGATTCTTATGGGTGTGCGCGATAAGTACGAGGCTCACCACCGCGTGACTATCTCGGATGAAGCAATTGAGACTGCTGCAAACTTGGCGGCGCGCTATATCTCTGATCGTTTCCGCCTGATAAAGGCTGTTGACCTGATTGACGAGGCGGGCTACGCCCGCGCATTAAGCGGATGACCGCCCCGCCCGAGATTAAGGTGCTGGAAGAGACGCAGGCCTCAGCGCGCGAAACGAAGACGCTATTCGGGAGCAGGACTACGAGAAAGCTGCCGGTCTGCGGACGAGGAACAGAAGGTCTTCAGGAGAAAGACCAGAAAGAGAAGGCATGGCGTGAAAACGGTGACGCCTTTGCAGAGGTGACCCCTCGAGGTTATTTCAGAGGTTCTGGCGTCTTCAACCGGCGTTCCGTGTACAAGATTACCGAGGAAGAGTCCTCGCGTCTGCTCAAGATGGAGGACGAGCTGCAAGCGTGTGATCGGGCAGGAGCACGCTTATTAAGGCGTTGGCCCGTTCGATTCGCCGTACCCGTGCGGGGCTGAAAGGATCCGAACCGTCCGGGCGGCTCGTTCATTTTCGCTGGCCCGACCGGCGTCGGTAAGACCGAGCTTGCGAAGGCTTCTGGGCAGAGTTCCTCTTCGGCGATCAGGATGCACCTGATTACTCTGGATATGTCGGAGTACCAGGAGAAGCACACCGTTTCACGCCTGTTCGGTGCCCCTCCCGGGTACGTGGGCTATGAAGAAGGCGGTCAGCTGACCGAGAAGGTACGCCGTAAGCCGCTCCCGGTGGTGCTGTTCGACGAGGTTGAGAAGGCGCACGCCGACCTGTTCAACCTGCCGCTGCAGATTCTTGAAGATGGCCGCCTGACCGATTCGCAGGGTCGTGGGTGGACTTCAAAGAACACCGTGATTATTATGACTACGAACCTTGGTTCACGCGATGTGAACCGCCGCGTTCCGTGGGCTTCCAGGCAATGGACGATAACGCCGCTGACTACGAGCGCATGCAGGCCCGCGTCATGGAGAACCTGCAGAGTACTTCCCGCCCTGAGTTCCTGGAAACCGTGTGACGATATTATTGTGTTCCCGCAGCTCGAGACCGAGATTCTGCGATTGTGGACCCGTTTGTTGGTCAGCTTTGGGCAAAGCGTCTGGCGGATCAGGATATGTCGATCGAGCTGACGAATGCGGCGAAGGTTCCCATGGCTTCGAAGGGCTATGACCCGGCGATGGCGCTCGTCCGCTGCGCCGCGAGATGCAGCGCAATATTGAGGGACGCCCGTCGGAGAAGATCTCTCGGCGAAATTAAGCCCGGTGAAAAAGATTACCGTGGACGCTGAGGGTGAAGGGGATGACGCGAAGCTCACCTTCCCTCCCAGCTGATGAAGGAATTATCCAGCGAGTACTGAAGGATCTGGATTCGCAGTCGGTCGCTGAGGAAGAAGCGGTTGAAGAAGCTGAGCAGATCACCAATAACGCTACCGAGTAGCCGCAGTCTCGCCAGTGATCAGGCTCAAATGAGCGAGAGCACCCCAGTCCCGTGGGAGGAGCTGGGGTGTTTTTTTATGCCTGCGCCCACGCATGTTCGCTCTGGAAAGGTGCGTTGGCGGGATATCGGCGGAGGGATAGTATGCTTAGTACATGCCCGCATCATCGAAAAACTCAGTCTTCATTGTCTCGTTCGCGACCGGAACGGGGGCAGGACGCCTCACTGTGCCGAGGTTCAGGCGCGGCTGGGGTTTTCCGATCAAACGCGCCGAGCAGGCGATGATGGTGGCAAAATCCCAGCTTGCGGAGTACGATCTGAGCGTCGCACAGTATGCCATGCTTTCGCTCTACTATGCTCCCGGACAGTCAGCGGCGCAGCTGGCACGCGCTGCGGCGGTGACCCCGCAGACAATGGCTACTGTTCTTGCGCGTCTGGAGGCAAAAAAACTGATTACCCGCGTGCCTTCAGAAATCCATAGTCGCGTGAATGTGGTGACCCTAACCCGGCGGGGAGGAGCTGGGCTGAAAGCTGATGAGAAGGCGTGCCGTTGAGGACCTTATGAGCAGGAATTCACCCCGCAGGAGCAGGAACAATTACGCGATTTGCTGGGCCGACTCTGCTGAGGTTCTTTGAGGGTAGATTCGCCCGTTGACGTGCGGGTGTTTGATAGTGCCCGCAACAATCCGCTGTCTGAGGCCCGGGAATAACACTACCCTTAATAGCAGATGTCTGTTATAGTTCAGTGTGCGACTATAATTAAGGAGTATGATGATGAAGGCTGTCCAGATTACCAGCTACGACGGGCCCCTTGGCACCTTAGAATACGGTGAAAACGTCCGACCCAACCCCGGCTGCCGGTCAGATCGCTATTAACGTTCACTATGCGCAGGTGCTAGCTACGTGGAAGCGCTGTTTGCAGGCGGATTCGTACCGACTATCCCAGCCCCTGGGTGCCGGGGCTGAGGCATCCGCACGGTTCGAGCCTGCAGGCGAAGGGTCACGGAGCACGACGTGCCTTGAGATTGGCACTCTGTTGCCGCCTTTACGGTCACTGACAGCGGAGGTACGGCAGATCGCGGTCAGCTAACGCCCACCTGGTTGCGCCAATACCAGAGGGACTGAGATGCCACCGCAGCCGCTGCGTACCTGCAAATACTACGGCTGCGCTTATAGCCCCGGGAAACGGCTGGCTCAGGTGCAGTCGCAGCAGAGCGTGTTGGTCTGCCGCCGCAGGTGCCTTGGGTCTCAGCTTTGGCAGGCTGGCGCGGTATCTGGGTCGCCCTGCGTGGTGGGTGTTGTTGGTTCTGGAGCAGAAGCGGCACGCGGCATTAGAACTGGGGTATGACGTGTAATCTTACGCATGATCTAGCAGAGCAAGAGCCCGACCAATTCGATATTATTGTCGACCCGGTGGGCGGCCCAACACGCGCCTCGGTGCGTGGACCTGCTTCGTGTAGGTGGTCGCTCGCCGGTAGGCGACGCTGCTCAGGCGGGGATCAGCCCATAAGCAGCAATGACCCGTGGTCTGGCGGTAAAGCGTCATGGATTCAACCCTGGGGCCGAACGGCAGCACAGCCTGAACTTGTGGGAACATACCCGGCGCGCGCGCAGCTGGTCGCCGATGGGGAAGTGAAGGTGCAGGTGACGGCGTCGCCTATTACCCAGGCCCCCTAGCTGTCCTGGCGAGGCTGCGGCCGAAGCACCTGTCGGTAAAACCGTCCTTAAAACACGGAAGCGCCAGTAGCGACGCGCTAATAGTGAGATACTCCTCCCGGCTGATTAAGGCCGAGGAGGAAAGCTGGGTGATAGATGGGCTCATTCAGTGTTAGCCAGTCATTGAGTGGGTGGGTCGGCACGGTCCGCTGGGTCAGGATTAACCCGCCTTTAGCGATAGCCGAACCAAGGCAGTGGCAGCCGCCACACCAGCTAGAGCTGGCCGCCGATTTCACCACGCGCCGCGAGGATACGCTTCACAAACCGGCTGCCGTCCCTTCTTCGGCACCGCGAATCGAAATAACGCCTGAATCGGGGATATTCATCTGCCCCTCAGCAATATCGCAGGTTGGCTGAGCCACCGGCGCAGCCGGTACGGCGACATCTTTCAGTGGGCAGCACCGATACGGGCCCAAAGAGCGACCTGCTTTTACGAGGGTGGGCAGAATCTCGAACCACTGCGCGGAGTGGAATAATCACAGCTTCCACCGGTGATGCCTTATAAGTGCTTTTTCCTGCACGGCCTTGCCGCTGTAGTAGTCTGTATCCGCGGCATACTGCCGCATCCCTGCACACCGGCAATCGAAATGCACACAATGCGCTTCACCTGCTCTCTGCCGCTGCCTGCGCAATATTGCTGGCGTGAGCTGAAGAGTTCCTCGGCCTGCGACGATCTCACGACCGTGTGGTTCACAGGCATCACTGACTACATCCACCCCGGCGAGAGCTGGGTGAGGCTCTGCACACTGAGGCATCTACCCGGTGGAGCGGCTCAACGGCACCACCTGCCCCTCGCTCTCAAGTTCGGTGCAAATTTTCGTGCCAATGGTTCCGGCTGCCCTGCAACTGCTATTTTCATGAGTATCCCTCTTGAGTGAAGAAGCTGGTATTTCAAATACGTATTTTCTATTCTTTCAAAAGTTGGAAGCGAAAACAATAAGTTTCTGAATAAAGATCGAAAAATTTATATACTAAATTGTTATAAAAGCATAAAATATGTCTAAATACTTATGCGCTATAGTGAAACTAAATCATCTTTTTCACTCGCCAGACCGTCAGCAAGTAGTCCCTCATAGCAGCGTTGGATCTGCTCTTGAGAAGAGCCTAGCGTACGCAGCGACTTCACCACTGCTGACAAGTTTTTGGGTGCCACAACATCGGGGAGAAGTTGGTACAGTTCCTCTAGGGATGGGGTAGCCTCAAGAACCGCCATCATTGCCCCACGTAACTGCCGGTCTGTGCCATGCCAGCTTTGACCTGAGGGGTGTATTCAGCCCTGGTTTGCCAGCGGCAACCCAGGCACATAAATGCCTAATTGGGCATATATTGCAGGTTGGAGATTTTGCGGTGCACACCAGTGCCCCAAGCTCCATCGTGGCGGCATTCCATAGGCAGCTAGCCTGCTCATCGGTGGGCATCAGCGCCTCGGCGAGGCGAGTTTCAGCCGCATTAAGCGACTTGTGTGGCAATCCTTTGCCGCTGATGGCACGCGCGTACCCTGCGAATATTTGTATCTATTACAGCTGCGCGCTGCCCCAAATGCGAAGGAAGTAATCGCTGCTGCAGTGAGAGCCAACCCCGGTAAGGCCAGCAGCTGCTCATAAGTGCTGGGAACATCACCATGATGCTCTAACACAACAGCCTGCGCCGCCGCATGGAGGCGCTGTGCCCGACGCGGATACCCCAACCTGCCCCTAGGCACGTACCGCCTCGGCGGACTCTTCAGCTGCTAAGTCTTTAGGTCGGGCCAGCGGCGCATCCATTCTTCCCATACTGGAAGAACACTGTTAACTGGGTCTGCTGAAGCATAAACTCACTCACCATCACACCCCACGCGGAGCACTCTGCGCGGCGCCACGGCAGATCGCGAGCATTGGCGATAAACCAGTCACCCACCAGCCGATGCAGCTGCTCTGTCTGTAAAAAGATACATGAGTGCTTAGAAACGGTCCTTTGGGCGGGAGTGCGTGGTGAAGAGGTCATTGATATAGGGTAAAACACCCGCAATATATTCCAAAAATAATATATATACAATTCTGTTATGAACAAAAACGCTGTATTCTTTATATGTGCTGTTGAAGATATGGATTTGTCTCTGAAGTATATCGCCGTCGACGCATTATTGCGGCAGTTACGGCAATTATTATTTTTGATATTTTATAGTAGGTATTACCTGGGCTTGTTAACTACCATTCAAAACCGTAATACGAGTGAAGCAGTCCCCAGCGCTACAGCAACAGCAGAGGCATTCCAAAACTTCAGCGCCTCGAGCGACGTGACCGCCTCACCCACCGGCTCGGCAAGCGCCAAACCCTCACAGGCAGCCGATCCCAGTAAAAAGCCCCTGACCCGAGCGCATCCACCACCTCGGCTGCTGTAGCTGCCTGCTCCGCACAGAACTCAGCTGACCGTGGCCCCTCCAAAAAGCAGTATGCTGCGGGGAGGCACCTTCTCACTCGTCACCTACACCAACACCTCTAAAACCCCTGCGCCATCGGCGGAGATAAAGCAGAAAAACGGCATAGAACTGAACATTACCTCCGGTGCGGCACAAACCTACTCAAAGAACAGTAGTGCCCCTGCGCTGTTGAAAAAGCTGAGCTTGAGCCGGGGAAAGAAGCCACCGGTGAGATAGCCTGGGACCGCAAATCCAATGCGTCAGGGTGCGAAAAACGAAAGACGCCGGGAAAGGCACTTATTCGGTGGTTGCAAGCGTGAACGGTGTTGCCTCACAGGCGGTAAACTTTACCCTCGCCTGATGCAACTATTGCGGTATCCGCGGTGCTGCCCTGAGGGAGGGGGGCTTCCAAGCACGCCCTCCCGGCCGGGGGGCCGGTATTTCCACGTGAAGCCGCCTCCAGACAATGCCTCGCAGCGGGCTAGGGTGGCTTTACAGGTACTTTTCGAGAGTGCCCTCAGCCATGCGGGAGAGCTGACCACGCAGGGTGCGGGCGCGGTTGCCGCCGACCCTCCACGGCCCGCAAACCTCGGGCAGGCGCCATAAGCGCCCGCAAAGTGCCGAAACGTTCCACCAGGCGCGAAGAGATAATATGCGGGATGCTTTGAATACCATCCAGCAGACGGTATCCGCGCGGCTGAAGCGGAGTGTCTAGATCATACCCCTCAAAGCCGACCACCTGCGCAATAACCTTCAAATCGACAATGTTCATATCGTCCAGGTTCTCCAGAGCCTCAACAGCATCCCCAATATCCTCGGGTTAGTTCGGCAGGTAGTCGAAGAGAATAATCTCGCTGCCGGGCATGTCGGGCTGCGCAGTTCCTCGCTGAAGCGCCACCAGGCGGCCATGCACACCCAGCCCAGGGCACATAGTGGCTAACCTCGAAATAATACGACGCACCATCTCCATGCGCTGAAGGGTGGCGGCCACATCCCCAGGGTCACGTGCGACCTCAATTTCAGAGTCGAGAGCGTCCCCAGCACTTTACGCAGGCGTTTTTGTAGCTTTCAAGAGTCTGATGGCCTGGTTAGCGCGGCCTGCGAGGTACTGGGTGTCCTGCACCGTGTAGCGGGTGCCATCCACATACACCGAAATCACAGACATAGAGGCGCTGACCGAAATCACCGGAAAACCAGTCTGATAGCGATACGCCCTGGCGGTGCGGTGGCGGTACCGGATTCATTCGTCTCAATGAACGGATCAGGCATGAGCTGCACAGCTGCTTTTGAGGAGCCGGGTGGCATCCCTATCGCAGATAATAGCGCCATCCATTTTGGCGAGTTCGCGCAAACGGGTGGCCGAGAATTCTGCATCAATATCGAACCCGCCGGAAAGAGAGCGCGGCAACGGTGCGGTCTGAACCGAGCACAATGAGTGCGCCGGTACGTCCGCGCAGGATAGCGCTCCAGCCCCTCCCGCAGTTCGGTGCCGGGGGCGATGCGAGCGATCGTTTTGAGAAGGAGTTCGCTATAGTCTGTTTGCACGTGCTCCATTGTAGCCTGTTTATAGTGTTATTTCGCCTTTGAGGGTTGAGCGCAGGGCGCGAAGTTACACGGAAAAATGCATAAATAAAGAGTATTCGTTCTGTTTTCGAGCGGTGGTTTATCGCCAGCGCACGCCCCTGACCGGGGTGCATCATCGGTAGGCGTGCCCGCGGGCAGCTGCAGGTCTTAAACCGTCAGGGTCGCCTGCACAATAAAAACCATGGCTGCACGCACAAAAACCACTCAAAGGAACCCCGCGCTCACCGCTGTACTGAATGCGGCTGACCACCGCCAAAATGGGTGGGCCGATGCGGTGAATGCCAAACCTGGGGGTTCTGTTGAGGAAGCCGCCGGGTACCGTGGCGCGCACCCGTGCCGCATCCAGCGTGCAGAAACCGGCGCAGGTGATTGGCGAGGTAGACTCGACCGTCGCCGCCTATAAGTGAGCACCGGCAATCCCTGAATTTGACCGGGTGCTCGGCGGGGACTGGTGCCCGGCGCCGTGATTCTGATGGCTGGCGAACCCGGCGTGGGCAAATCACCCTGCTGCTGGATGTTGCCGCCACCTTCGCGCGCGGATACACCCGCGAACCCCCGCCGCTGAGCGTGCCCGCGCGAAAACCCGTGACGTGCTGTACGTGACCGGTGAGGAATCCGCCGCGCAGGTTAGCTGCGTGCGGACCGCATCCACGCCGTCGCCGACACCCCTGTACTGACGAGCGAAACCGACCTGGGGACCGCGCTGGCGCATATTGAGCAGGTAGACCCGGCGATGCTGGTGATCGACTCGGTGCAGACCCTGCCTCTGCAGATGCTGAGGGCAGCGCCGGGTGTGACGCAGGTGCGTGAGGTTGCCGCATCGCTGATCGCCACCGCGAAAGCATCGCAATATGTGCACCCTGCCGGTGGGGCATGTGACCGGGCGAAGGCACGATCGCCGGGCCGCGCCTGCTGGAACACCTGGTCGATGTGGTGTGCCAGTTCGAGGGCGATAAACACTCCAATATTCGTATGCTGCGCGCTATCAAAAACCGGTACGGGCCCACCGATGAGGTCGGCTGCTTCGATATGCACGAGGATGGGATCGCGCCCGTGCTCGACCCGTCCGGCATGTTCGTTTCGCGCACGCCGCATCCGGTGGCGGGAACCTGCGTGACCGTGACGATGGAGGGGCGCCGCCCGCTGCTGGCCGAAGTCCAGGCGCTCTTGGATCAGGCGGTGGCACCCGCGCCCAGGCGCACGGTGGCAGGGTTGATTCGGCGCGCATCCAGATGCTTTTGGCGGTTTTGCAGCGCCGCGCCGGGCTGAACGTGGGCAAACTCGACTGCTATGTTTCCACGGTGGGAGGCGCTAAAATCGCCGAGCCCGCCGCCGATCTGGCGTGTGTGATGGCGCTGGCATCGGCTGCGCAGAATAAGCCTCTGCCGCGTAAACTCGCGGTGTTTGGCGAGGTCTACCTGGCGGGGAGGTGCTGCCGCCGGGTATTCGCCAGCGTATTGCCGAGGTTGGCAGGCTGGGTTCACGCATGTGCTGGTGCCCGCATCCCCAACGGGCGTGGGGCAGGTGCCCGATGGGGTGACCGTGCGCGAGGTCGCCACCTTAGGGCGAGGCGCTGAACCCTGCTCTTTCCCGCAGGATAAATAACTGCCGCACATCGTGATGGGAACCGTGAGCAGAGATTTTCGGCGAGCAGACAGCATTTCGTTATCTGCTCGCCGAAATACTATCTGCTCGCGCAGGCTAGGAGGTTAGCTCTGCACTTTCTCTTCCGCACGCACATGCTTGGGGAGGAAAAAGGCAGCAAAAGTTCCCAGCATCATTACTGCCGCACCGGTCAAAATGGCTGGGGAAGCTGCATCCGTAAACCCGGTGGGACTGAGGACGCCGTCAAGGGCCGTAAAAATTGCGGTGAGAGTGGCAATCCCCAGCGCGATTCCTATTTGCTGCACGGTCATATTAGTTCCCGAGGCGGTTGCCCTGTCTTCAGGTGCCATACCTTGCAGGGTTGCGGTGGCGATGGGAGCAAAAACCATGCCCATACCCACACCGGCAGCCATGAAGGGAGGCACAAAGTGGATGTATTCAACACTGGGATCGAGGATTGCGCCGCTCCAGAACAGCCCAATACTCATGAGCGCCATGCCGACCGCAATCACCGGGCGCGTGCCGATCCTAGATGTCAGCAGTCCTGTAAGCGGTGAAACAACGAGGGGCGCAAGAGTCCATGGCATGGTCATCAGCCCAGCTTCAAGTGGGCTTGCCCTTGACCACCTGCAAGAACTGAATCAAGATAAAAACAACCCCAAAGATACCGAAGAAAAAGAGAAAACCCACAATATTCGCCATACTAAAACTTCGGTTGCTAAAGAGACGCAGCGGAAGCAGCGGTGCGGCGGCGCGTGATTCCCACCAGATGAAAGAGACTAGGATGAGTACTCCACCGATTAGGGCGGTGAGAACTTCCAGGCTAGTCCATCCAGCTTCGTTCCCACGCACGATGCCGTAAGTTATTCCGAACAGCCCTATTCCAACGAGGATCAGCCCAGGGAAATCAAGCGGTTCGGGGCGACCGCGGGATTCCGGGATTGTGGTCCATACCAGGGGGATACAGAGCAACCCGAATGGTACGTTAATCCAGAAAATTGCGTGCCAGTTCATGCCTTCTACTACGGCACCACCGATAAGGGGGCCGAGTGCTACACCGAGTCCAGCGACTCCTCCCCAAATACCAATAGCAGTAGCACGCAGCCGCTCGGGTACGGAAGTGCTCAGCAATGCAAGGGAAAGGGGCATAACGGCAGAGCCGCCGATTCCTTGAAGAGTACGGGCCGTGATGAGGGCGCCGATATTATCGCTGATACCGCACCATGCAGAGGAGGCAGTAAATATGAAGACTCCAAGTAGGAAGACGCTGCGGCGTCCAAACCGGTCGGCCAGTGCTGAGGACATGAGAATGCAGGATGCAAAGGTCAGGGTGTAGGCGTTTACTGTCCAGGTGAGTTCTTCCAGTGTGGCTCCCAGATCTGTCCGAATGACTGGAAGGGCATTGGTGACGACGAGGTTATCGAGGGAAGCCATAAATATAGGAATGGACAGCGAGATGATGATGAGCCAGGCGGGGTGAGTACGGGGTTTTTCTGCCTGTTGGGTCTGTTTCATGGGAAGGTCCGTTTCGTCTAGCTTTAAGTAATCAATTGATTACTTAAAGCTAGGTTATCGGGTGATAACATGTCAATATGGCTGAGAAAAAATCTGCACCTGGGCAACGACTCCCCGCCGCCGAGCGTCGTGAACAGATGCTAAACGCAGCCAGTATTGTTTTTGGTGAGCGCGGCTACACCGGAGCTACCACAGATGCCGTTGCCAAAGCGGCTGGAGTAAGCCAAGCGTATATTGTGCGCACCTTCGGCTCTAAAGAAAACCTCTTCGCAGAAACAGCCAGCCGTGCTGTTGATAAAACTATTGACGTGTTTCGCACAGTCGCTCGAGGCGTAGAAAGCCCTCAGGAACTCTTGAGGGAGATGGGGCATGCCTACGTAAAACTTGTAGCTGACCGGGGAATTCTGCTAACCATGATGCATCTCTTCACGATGGGGCATCATGAGCGGTTTGGTCAGCTCGCCCGCGACGAATTTATGCGTATATACCGAGTACTGCACCACGAAATAGGGATGAGCCCTACAGCAACCGAAAAGTTCTTGGCAAAAGGTATGCTCATTAACACGGTTTTAGGGATGCGATTAACCGATGTCATGAAGACCGACCCCGATATACAAGGATTTTTGGCATGCACATTCACGCAGGAGGAAGCCGAAAGCCTGGCGGAACTTGCCAAACACCACACACCGCTGCCTCCTGCGGCACGGGGACGCACATCATCCTAACGATGCGCGCAGCCGCCGCCTGATTGTCTTCCGGTGAGGCTACTCGGGGTGCTTCTCAAGCTCCTGATCATGCAAGATAATGTTGATCGTGCGGCTCCGCAAATCTTCCTGCTCATCCTGGTTGCTATTAGCCCTGCACAATTGAATTTCAGAGGTGCGCGTGCTGCCCGTGACGGCTTCACCCAGCTTTACCAGTGCCGCAGACGCCTGCTCAGCCCCAGGCCGGTGGCTTCAAGCATATCCACCGTCATCAAGCGCAGCATGAGCACCAGCGACTCACCCTCAAATGAGGCCACACCCATCTGCCTCGGCTCCCAGCGTGCCAGCAAGATCCACCAGACGTTCACGCGCAACCTGCATATAATACGCCCGCTCCTGCTCGGTACCCGAACACATGCCCAACCCCACGCTCTGGGTGGCAAGCGCCAACGACTCCAAGGCCGCCGCTAACGACCCAGGGCGGCTGGCGCAGCTGCACGTGCGCAATCGTTGAGGCCATACGCCGGTTAAACACGCGGTCGTTACGGATCGCTAAATCAACGGCGTTGAGGGTCTGCGCCAGCCGGTCAAGTTCAGCCCGGCTCTTCTTGCCCACCCACGAGAGCTGAGCCATGCCGCGCGCCGTCACCAGGTCGTTGCGGCACGCATCGTAGAGCGGTTGTAGCTGGCGGGCGTCCCGTAAACTCTGGTACGCCTTCTCGTAGTTATACTCACGGATCGCGCTTGCAGACAGAAAAACACGTCAGAAAAACGCGCCCGCGAGCGCTTCAGCACGCTCCCGGGGGCCATTGCGGGGGTCCTAGGCATGAGGAACATCATCAGAACGCCGCCACGCCGCCCACCACGCCATCCAGGCTGCGGGTAAACGGCAGATCGGAGGTTGGCGGCAGCAAAATCACCAGGCACGACTGGGCGCTCATCTGAATCGTAAAAATAATGCCGTTATCAATAAAGCGGGCCAGAAGCACCGACAGGAACAGCGCCACCGCCGCCTGCCACGGTCCGCGACCCAACGCCATCAGCAGCAGTTCGCCCACCAGAATGCCGCACGTGACCCCAGCGACACCTCCAAAATACGGCGGAAATGGTGACCCGCTCACATACCCCAGGGACGCAATGGCGGCTGTCGCAGCGAAAATGGGTTCCTGATGCCCCAGCACATAGAACGAGAAAAGTACGCACCAATCCCTCGAGATCGTAATCTGCAGGGACTGAAAAACCCCGTGCGCACACGGCGGGCACCCTCACTCAAATAGCTGCGGGTGTGCTCGCTGAGGTATACATGCCGGCCATATGTTTAGTGTACTGGCGTGCGGCCTGCTGCACAGGCCCTACAAGGGGTGGGTGTCTATTCTGCACCCACCCTCGGCCGGGCTTAGCCTACCTGCGCAGGATGCGCTTCAGCAGAGACCCCTGATACTCAGCCAGCTTACGCTCGGCAGCCTCAGCGCGCTCACGCAGCCCGGCTATCTCGCGGTCTTTCTCCCTCAATCTCGTGGCGGCGGGCGTCCTCCCACGAGTGCATACGATCCGATAAGGCCCACTCATTCCCGGCCTCCTAAAGAGGTGCGCCTCAGCAGCCGCCGCGCCGCACGGTTCACCCCGCGAAGCGGCTCGTTCAGCGCCTCCACTTGCGCACCTTCGGCAGGTTCTGCGGCTCGCGCCCTCGTCGTTGCCGCCAATACGCTCCCCACACGTACTGGCGCCACTCGGCCAAAGCGCCCAGCACCTCGGCCCGGCGCGGTGCCTGCAGCTCGGTGAAGGTGGCCCCCAGCTCGGGGTCGTTCAGCTGCACCGCCGCATCCAGCAGCAGGGAAGGGATGGCGGTGCCGAGCATCTCCAGCGGGTGATGAACTCACCCACACCGTAATGTTTCATCACACCGGTGAGCCGCATTTCGGTGAACGCATCCGGTACCAATGCCACCACGGGCACCCCCACTGCCAGGCCGAAAACTGCCGGGTGGTAGCGGCTGGTGAGCGTTAGCGCAGCCCCCCGGTGGATGCGCACGGCGGCGTCTGCGTGCGTGATTGGTACCAGGGTCGCGGGGTGTGCATCTGTTCGGCGATGCGCGCATGCACCTCATAGTCCCCGCGCTCACCCTGCAACGGCTGCCTGGGCGGGGTTGCCCATGTGGCTGAGGAACACGGTGCTCAGGCCGTGCTCCTGGTAGGTGTACTCCAGCAGCTCCGCGAGGTTCTGGGCCTGCTCGTCGTCAGCATTATTAATGGTGACGCACACGTACCGCTGGGGCAGCTCAGGCACAGCCACCGACTCGGGGTATTCCAGCGTAAGTCTCGGGGAGTGGGGCGTAGTCGGTTGCGTCGTCGGCGCCAGCTAATGCCCTCAATGCCGCGTTCGGTGCACCAGGCGTGTGAGCCGCGCTCACGTACCGCCACCGCCACCGCGCTGCGGAGCATACGTTCAAGCACCCTCGGCATCGGTGTTCGAAAGTACCGGCCCCAGCGACTGGGCCCGAAAACAAACAGCGGAATCTTGCGGTATTCGGCGACGAGGGCGATAGCCGCCCGCTCGTACAGCAGCCACCCATACCGCGAGTTGAGGTTGCTGCCGCCGGAGATCACCACAGCATCTACCGCGCAGACCCCTCAACGAAAGCCCGTATTTTCGTGGCATCCGGGGCGAACTCGGGCAGTGTGGGCATTACGCCGCTGCGCAGGTACTCTTCCAGTAACTCTAGGGTCTGCTCCCGCTGCGCCGGTGCCCACGGAAACAGCAGGTACGGCAGGTACTCGTACTCTTCACCCGCCGCCCCAGCGCCAATGAGCTGACGAGAATGCTCCTCATCGCGGGTTGCCAGGACGATGCGCGCCCCGCGTCCGGCAAAAAATGTGGCGGACGCTACCGTCATCGCTTCGTCGCCCACATGGTAGACCGGCTGGCCAATATCGCCAGCCACCAGAACCTTAGTCATTATGCACTTACCTTATTGTTGGTGTTTTTAACCGCGCTTAAAATATTTGGTGATGCGTTCGGCCCGTTCCCGCCACGATAAGGCCCGCTCGACCCGCAGCAGCCGCTCGTTCTGCTCCCGCTGGGCGGCCTCAATACGTTTCAGCTGTTCGCCCTGTTCCCGCTGGGTTGTCTCGATACGGCCTAATGTTGCCAGCACGTCCCGGAGCAGGTTGTGGTTTTCAAGAATACGCCCGTCTAGTTCGTTCGCCAGGTGCGCCTGGTACAGGTAAGGGCCAGCCGAGGAGCCGGAGGCAATATCCTTACGGATCTCTTCGGCGCGCACCTTCGAATCGTAGTAGTGGTGTTCAGCTTCACGGCTCACACTATTGGCGGCGGCGCCAGTGGCTTCGGGGCGCTGGCACCAGTACGCCAGCGGTTCGTCAATCGTGATGATTTCGCCTTCTGCGGCGGCGCGCATATTAAATTCCCAGTCGCCTACCACGGCCAGATCGTCCCGGTAGCCGCCGAGCCTGGTGTGCAGGTCGCGGCGGTAGATCACGCCGATGGGTACGGCGCGGTTGGTGCGGTATAAAAACTGCAGCCCAACAACGGGCAGCCCCTCATGGAAGATACGTTCGTTGAGTACCTGGAACCCGTTGTCGGTTTCGCGTTCGAACCGTTCAACAATGCGCACGGTGCACATATTCGCCCCGGTCGAATCGAGGGCGGCGACGGTGTGTTTAAGAAATTTGGGGGCCCACAAGTCGTCGTCATCGTGCACGGTCACGTAGGTTGATTCGCTTTCACGAACCCCCAGGTTGGAAGCGGCTTCCATGCCGATGCCGTCGGTGTGCAGTAGCGTGGTTTTATTGGCCACCGGGCTTGCGGCGACATTGCGTTCCGCCTCGGCCCTGTCACCACCGTCGTTGACCACGTACACGGCGTAGTCCTGGTAGGTTTGCTCCGCAATATTGGCTAGGGCGCGGGTCAGAAATTGTGGTCGGTTTTTGGTGCGCACAATAATGGCGACAGTGGGCGTCATTATTCTCCCATTCTCCCGGAAAGTGAGGCCGTCAGGCGCACATGCGCACGGCATGGTTGAGGCGTACCTAATTATTGTACGGGCTTTTTGCTACGCACAGTTTTAAAGCTGTCGGTTGGGCGGCAAATCCGCTGGTTTTCACTCGAAGAATAATCCGGTGACGCTCATCAGAGCCACCGCCAGCAGGAAACAGGCGGGAAAAGTAATCACCCAGGTGAGCAGGATTTGCCGCACCACGCGGGCGCTGACAGATGCGTGCCGCTGGTTCACCCCCGCCCCGAGCGCTGAGGCGACCGCCAGATGCGAGGAAGAGAACGGCAGCTGCAGCACGAACTGCCCTGCCGCGAGCACCGCTGCGGTTGTTCCCTGGGCGATAGCCCCGCGGAGCGGGTCAAGGCGCACCATACGGTGGGTGAAGGTATACCCGATACGCCACCCGCCGGTCAGGGTACCCGCCGCGAGGATGGCGGCTACTAAGACGGCGCATACGATCATGAGAGTTGCCGGGGCTTTATCGAAACTGACTGCGGATGTGAACGGGGCGAGCACCCCGGAAAGCAGCAGAAGCAGCAGGTAGCGCTGGCCGACCTGCAGCCCGTGTAATAGCGAGATGCCAGCAGTTGAGACGGCGAGAACTTCGCGGGAGGTACTATTGACCCGGTGCGGTGCGGTGCGTAATGCCAGCCGGTAGAACGGGAATACGAGCACCCAGGAGAGCAGGAACGTCAGCGGCGGCAGCAGCAGTAGCGGGGCGAGGGCGGTGGTGAAGATGGTGTGCACAAACCCGTAGTTTTCGAACCCGTCGGTGTGGGCGTACCAGGCCACCCCGGCGAGCGCGCCAATGAGCGCGTGGGTTGCGGAGGAGGGCATGCGCATCGCCCAAGTGATAGTGCCCCACGCCGCTGTGGTGGTTAGGGCGCACACGATACCAAGGAGGGTGGGTGTTCCTCCCGGGACAACAAGCCACGACGCCTCATATTCTTTTATCAGCATATACGCGAGGATGACCCCGGCACCGTTAAAGAGCGCACTCACCACCAGCGCCGCCACGGGTGTCATGGCACGGGTACGTACCGGCACCGCGATCGCATTCGAGGCATTATGCACACCGGTGACAAAGATCGCGGCACAAAACGCCGCCACGCACAGCAGATACAGCAGGGTAGGCACGAGCTAGGACTCCTGCACAATAATGCGCCCAATTTCGGCTGAGACGTCGCGCATAGCGTTCGCGGCGGCGCTGAGGCGCGTAATGAACTTGGTGTAGCGGCGGTACCGTTCCATCGGGTAGCGGGCGGCCAGCTGCGCGTCGTACTCTTCGGCGGTGCGCACCGCTTGGCGGGATATGCGCAGCATGTCCATCCAGTAGGTGTCCAGCCCCCTGACGTCAATAAGTTTAGGGATCACCGCTTCGGTGAGCACCGCCTGCCGCTGAATAATGTCGAGGATGGCGGTGCTGTGTGTGGCGAAACCGTCAATACGGTGTAGATAGAGGATGTGCGCGGCACTGGTGAGCTCCTCCACCGCACTGGTGAGTTTACGGGCGAGCGTGTACAGGTCTTCACGCGGTAAAGGGGTGGCGAACGAGCTGCGCACAGAGGTGAGGGTCATAAAAAATAGTTCGGTGCAGCTGGCCTCGTGGGCGAGCATCCGCTCGAATAGGTCAGGGTAGTCGCTGGTGGGGGTGCCGACCATTTCCGAAAGGAGCGCCGCCGCGCCCGCAACCTGCGCCGAAATCTGCGCCAGTGACTGCAGTGAACTGTTTTCTTGCGGGAAGAGGCGTTGAAGCATATACCGATTCTATCTCTGTTGTGAACTTCGGCGGCTGGGTGTGGGTGCAAAAGAAGAGGCCAACGAATCCGCTGACCTCTTCGATACGTATGGGATGTCGGGTTGGGAGCGCCTCTCGGCGGAAGGCCGCTCGAAGCGGCAAATGATTTGGAGCCCGGGGCTACCTATTAGCAACCCGACATCTTGTAATCATTATCCCGCCCGTGCGGGGCCTGTCAATGCCCTAACACCGGTTTGCGGCGCATCGGGAAGTCTTACCTTTTTATGCTGCCAGCACCGAAAAATCAGCGTGCACGACCCGAAAAATATTAGAATCCTTCAAGTCCCCCATGTTGACGCCACAGCAGCGCCACAGCTTCTAAATCTTCAGCGATTTGCCCCAGCCTGCGCACCCGTTCGGGGATGCTTAACATGCGGTTCACGCCCTCGCGGCGCACCTCATGGCTGGGGGCGAGCGGTACATGCACTCCTGCGGCACGGGCTATGTCACCTGCGGCGTACTCGGCCCGTAAACCGAGCGCCACCACCCGCGCGAACGCGGCGAAACGCTCCAGGGCTATATCAACCTCACCCTCGTACACCCCCGCCAGGATACTGTCTGCTGTGGCCACTACCTCCCAGGCGCTGGGCGGGTCGGGCACGCCCGCGAGCACGTGTGAACGGTAGTCGTCCTCAAGCCCTTTGGCGAAAGCGCGGCTAACCGCTGTTGCGTCACGGTGCACCGCATCCCGTAGCGAGTACATGCGCCACAGCGCCCCCGGCAATGACTGGGCGGGGGCTGAGGCCCACATGAGCGCTAACGTTTCAAGTCCGTACTCGTCGGTGAAGTCCACGAGGCGTTGGGCCACCTGCGGGTCTGTGTTGGCGCGCCCACGGGCCAGTAAGACGCGCGCCGAGGCGTACGCCGCCTCATGCTGGGCGGCAGGGTTTTCACCACCGGCCTGGCGCTCAAAAATTTCGTGAGAAGCCAATACGGGCCGATGATAGCTGCGGGGCGTTGAAGAAACCATAGGTTCCTCAGTCTAACGCCGCAGCCACCGTGCGAACAGGGTCTTCGCTGACTGAAAACCTCACCCGAGGCCGTGTTTAGGGTTCGTCCGTGTGTAGTGTATAGTTGTACTGGAGCGCCTTTAGCTCAGTTGGTAGAGCTACGGACTTTTAATCCGCAGGTCGTGGGTTCGAGCCCCACAGGGCGCACTCTTCACCAGAGATAATCTGGCAGGTCGCCCCTTTCGGTATGAAGCCGATAGGGGCGACTTTTTTCTTGCCTTACGTGTTCAAAGTATGAGGTTCCCTGTACCTGTAGTATCGTCACCAGAGCCCAATCAGCAGGAGGTGACCGTTTAAAAGCCCTCACCAGTGACTGAGCTACAGACCATGCCCTCTACCCAAACGGTTGCTGAGGCTATGAGCATTACCGGGGCGCTCGCTGGCCTGTAAGCGTCAGATGGGTTCTTTATAATGGCTTCAGCCCTACCCGACTACGACGCACCGGCAGGAGAGCCTTGTGAGCAGCATCAGAAACCCCGAAAAAGTGACTATTCTGGCCACTGGTGGCACGATCGATAAGTTTTATTCGGTTGCGGGTACCCTCGATATTGGTGCACCGGCGGCCCAGGACCTTCTGGATCGGGTGATTACTGATATTAAGTTCGAGATCCGCCCGCTTATCGGTAAAGACAGCCTGGATATGACGGATGCAGACCGCGCGGAACTTGCCGCCGCCCTCAACGCGGTTCGTGATGAGCAGGTGATTATTACCCACGGCACCGACACGATGAGCGAAACCGCCCGTTACCTTGCGGAGCATGCGGATGTGGGGCAGAAAACCGTGGTGCTTACCGGGGCGATGCAGCCAGCCGTTATGGCGCGTTCGGATGCCGGGTTTTAACCTGGGTGCGGCACTGTCTGCCGTGAACCTGCTGCCGCCTGGCGTGTACATTAGTATGAGCGGACGTATTTTTCCCGCCGCGAGTGTGCGCAAAGACCGGGCCCGCGGAATTTTTGAGGGTTAAACCGCCGCACCGATGAGGCACCGGTAGGGAGGACTATGGCTGAGAACCCGCCAAGAATAACCCCGCCACAGGGAAACCCCGGGCGTACCTCACTTGATGAGGGGCTGTACGTGTTCCGGGTGGTACTGTTAGCTGGCCCGGCCCTGATCATGGCGTGGCAGGCCATCCGTTTGGCTGTGCCCATTATTGCTGCTATTCCGTTGGCGTACCTGGTGGGTCAAAGCTGGTGTGCGTGGGCGTACCATAAGGGGCGTTCGCCCAAGATCATTATGGTGGCGAACTATTTTAGTATTCTTGCTGCTCTTGTCCCCATGGCTCCGGTGGGGGCTCTGCTGCTGTCTCCTTCCGCCACGCAGGTTGTTCTTAACTACCTGTGGAGTTCGCCGCTTCTGGTGCCTTTGACGGTGGTGTGGATTCTCATAGAGCTGCCTATTGAGACCGTCTTTTTCGTTATTTTTATGCCCGCCGCAGCGGCGCAGGCTGAAACATTATGGCTGAAGCGTCGGCTGCGTAGATTCGGTTGTTCAGGGGACGTGAACTCGGGGCTGTGCCGCGCCTCAAAGGTTGCTGTGTGTGGCCGCAATAGTGCCACGTTAAGGATACTGCCCGTGGTAGGGTAATGAGCATACGACGGCCTAGCGCCGTGTGAGGATGCTATACGAAAGGGGCGAGGGTGAGCGAAAACCCGCATTCCCATAATGATGAGGTTCAGGACTCCTCAGCCTCCGCCCCTGTGCATTCTACTGAGTATTCCCACGATGAGCAGACCGATGCGACCGTGCCGTTAACCCCCGAGTATGCTGCTGAGCTTCGGGAACCTAACGTCCCGGCCGATGCGGACGCTGCCGAGGTGACGGTCCCATGGGGCACCCACCCAAGCGCCGACACCGCCGAGCGTAAAGGGGCGAGGAGCCGGGCAGTGAATCCGCTGAGCTGGATGCAACCCGCCCGATGCCTCCGCTGCTGGATGATCCGCAGTCTGGTGAACGTGACGAGCTGGAACCTACCCGTGTTCTTCCCGCCGATACGAGCCTTGAGGACGTTGAGGCTGAGGCAACCCGGGTGCTTCCTGCGGACGGTACCCAGCCCCCGACGGACGCCACGAGGCCGCTGCCGCCGCACGGGCACCCTGACAGCACGGTAAACGGTGAGCTGGAGGGGCCTGCCGTAACGGGGGATCAGAATCAGGCACCTACCCGCTATCAGGCACCGGTGCGTCTGACGACCCCGCCACCGTTGCCGCAGCTGCCAGCGCCGATCCCGCCGCACCAGGCGCCGCCGCCACAGCAGCCGTATGTGCAGCATCCGGGGCCGCCGCAGTATATTCCGATGGTGCCGGTCATACCGGTGGTGCCCGTTATGCCTGTGGCGCAGTACCCTGCGGCGCTGCCGAACGTGTCCCCGCAGGCGCTTGCCCGCGGGCAGCGGGGGTTACGGAACACCCTGTGTGTGCGCCTGCTGGTGCTGGCCGTGATCGCCCTGATTGAAACCTCAATTATTGCCCAGTACACGCGTGAGATGGCAATGGCCTTTGGGGTGCTTGCCGTGCTTTATGCCGTGGTGCAGGTATGGCCCCTGATACGCCCGCCCCGCAATAACTCTGATGCCTCCGTATATATTGCGTGGGGTGTTTTCTCAATGATTAGTTTTGTGGGGGTGGGGCTGCTGCTGGCGCCCATTACGCTGATGCTTTTGGTGCTTGACTGGAGGGGTATTTCGCTGGGGATGGACCCCATGCTGATACTGTGTGTCTTGGCCGTGCTGTGGCTTCTTGAGGTGATCCTGTTATCGGTAACCCTCTACCGTTTCGGGAGCCTGCGCATGATGCTCACCCAGCAGGCGCCGCTCATGGACTACCTTAATACACACGGGCGGTAGATGCGTGCTCGGGAATCTCTCAAGTTATATAGTATTGAACACAACATAGTGCATGAATCCGTATTTTCGGATGTCTCTTGTTCTGTAGCCGCACTCTGTTAGAGTGAAAAGGTAATCATCTATAGGATGTGAGACGTATTCTGTACTCTATAAGAACCACGTCGGGATCGGACAGATCCCACACACCGCGAAAAGCACCGAGAAACCGGGGCTAAGGAGAACAACACCGATGAGCGAACAGTACGGCCAGGGCTCTGGCTCCCAGCAGTATGGGAACCGGGGCCAGTATGGGCAGCAACCACCTCAATATGGGAGTCAGCCCCAGTACCAGCAGCAACAGCAGCAGGGGAACCAGGGCGCAAATAATGGGTACTCCCCGTACGCCGACCAGCCGACAGTGCCGCTAAGTTCCTTCATGTCGCAGGGGAACCAGGGGCAGCAGTCCCAGCCGGGTTCTGGCCAGCCCCAACAGCAGAGCCAGCAGGGCCAGGGGTATAACGCGTACGCATCCGGTGCGGGCGCCAATAACACTAATAAGCCGTACCAGCAGTCTCAGCCTTCGTATGCGGGGAACCAGCAGCAGGGCTACCAGCAGTCTCAGCAGGGGTCTGGGCAGCAGCAGAACCAGCAGGGCCAGTTCGCAGCCTCAGCTTACAATGCTTCTCCCGGCGCTTCAGCTTCCCCAACGGCACCGCCGCCGTCAATGCCCGGCAGCGTGAAAAATGGCACGCACGTTTGGGTTTGTTGCGGCTGCCCTGGTGCTGGTAGACATTATTTTGGGTGTTGTGCTCAATACGATGTCTGCTTCATCAATGTTCATTGTTTCGCTCCTTCTGAATATTGTGGCTTTGGGCGGCCTCGTTGCTATGGCCGTGATGCTCCGTACCGCTAACCCGCTGATTCGGATCGGGTTGAGCGTGCTCTCGGGTATTATCGCGGGCGGGAGCTTGGTGAGCCTCATCATGGCGTTCATGAAGATCGGTGAGGTCAGCAACGCCTCGAATGAGGGGCTGCTCCCTGACGGTTATATGGCCGTGGCATACGGCAGCCTGGGTGTTGCGGTGCTCATTGTTTTGGCGAACATCGCGGTAATTGCGATGCTGTGGGTTTCTGGTTCTAGCGAGTTCTTCGCCCAGGGCGCGGCACAGAAGGCCGAGGCCCAAAACGCTGCGCAAGCTCAGAACGCGGCACAGCCTCAGCCGGGTTACCCCAACCAGCCGGGTGCCCAGTACGGTCAGCAGGGCCAGGCTTCTTCGCCGCAGGGCGCGCAGGGGCAAAACCAAAATGCGGGTGCACAGAGCCAGCAGAGTTCCGCTCAGCAGCAAGGTTTTCGCTGCTCAGCAGGGCACCGCCCAGCAGCAGTATGGCCAGTCGGGTGCAGCGTCGTCGGCGCAGCAGTCTAGCCAGGCTTCACAGCAGTACGGTCAGCAGCAGAACCGCTACCAGGCACCTTCTCAGGGGGCCCAGCAGTACGGTCAGCAGTCATCATCTTCCCAGTCTTCGCAGGGGCAGTACCAGCCGCAGGGTCAGGGTGCTCAGTCGTCCCAGTCTTCTTCGCAGAGCGGGTACGCTGGCGGTTATGGGCAGGGTTCCTCCGGGCAGTCTCAGAATGCTCAGAGTTCCTCTTCTCAAAACAGCCAGTCGCAGGGGTACGCTTCCCAGGCGCAGTCCCAGCAGCAATATGGCCAGCAGGGGCAGTACTCGGGGTATCAGAAGCCGCAGACTTCTTACCAGCAGTATCAGGCTCAGCAGGCGCAGTCAGCTTCGTCCTCACCCGCCGCTTCAGCCCAGTCAGCTGCCGCTCAGGACGATCCGGACGCGACCGTCCCGCTGAGCCAGAAATCGTATGAGGCGTACACCTCTCCTCAGCAGTCGTCCTCTTCGTCCCAGCCGCAGGATAAGGATAAGGATCCGTCCAAGCCGCAGGCTGCTGCCGAGTCGTCTTCCTCCTCATCGGCGCAGCAGGGCCAGGGTGAGGATCAGCCGCTGGGTCCGGAGCCGGAGACTTCTCAGGTGCCCGCTGCTCTCCCAGGGTTCCTCATCTTCGCAGAGCTCTGAGTCTTCGCAGAGTTCTTCGCAGTCGCAGCAGTCCCAGCCGCAGCAGCCGCAGAAGGACTCAGTATCTGCTCTGGATGCTGACTCGGATGCGACCGTGCCGCTGAGCCAGAGCTCCTACGACGCTTATAACTCCATTACCCAGCAGCACTCCGCTCCCCCGGCAGTCAGCGGGTTCTTCGCAGGGACAGTACCAGCCGCAGGGCTCAGAACCAGGGGTTCGGCGCAGCCGTCGCAGAACGCCCAGAGCCAGAGCTCGCAGCCTCAAGCTGCTCAGGGGCAGTCTTCTCAAGGGCAGTCGCAGCAGCCTTCGCAGAGCGGCTATCCTGCCGGTTACCAGCAGCAGGGGTACGCTGCTGCACAGCCTCAGCAGAATATGCAGGGCTACCCGGCGGGTCAGCAGGGTGCGCAGCATCAGCAAGGCTATGCTTCGGCGGCACAGCCCCAGCAGCAGTATGGCCAGCAGGGGCAGTACCAGGGGTATCAGCAGCCGCAGCAGTACCAGCAGCAGGCCCAGGCGCAGGCTGGTTACTACCAGCAGCCGTACCAGTACCAGGCACGCCCTCAGCAGGGGTCAGTTCCAAGGGTACGGCTACCAGCAGCAGCCGCAGGCTCCGCAGCAGCCCGGTTCCCAGCAGGAGCAGAAGAGCGGTGACGCCAACCAGTCACAGCCCCAGCAGCCTGGGCAGACCTCTGCGCAGAACAACCAGTCGCAGGGTAAGTCTGAGAACGGCTAGTATGCGCGAAATAGCGTAGCGTCTAATTTCCCCGCCCGTCGGATAACCGATGGGCGGGGAAATTTCGTGTTGAGGCAATAAAAGTATCGATAGTAGACATCGAATTGGTACCCTAACTAACAGTCAGGGTATACAGAAACCTTAAGGGTGGAGCGGTGCCGAATACGCAACCGGCTCAGCAGCCGGTGATCCCCAGCGGTGGAGGTCTTGAACGAGTCTACGCTTTACTTCCCGCGCAGCGCCCGGCACCGCTGATCCCCGTGTACCTTGCTGCAGCACTCATCGCCTGCCAGGTGGTGATGTGGCAGGTGCTGGCCTGCAATATTCTTTTCACAGTGCAGTACCCCATTAATGCCCTCTCCGAGAGTCAGGCGAAGGCCATGGAGCAGATCCAGCAGTATTACCCGGCACTGGTGACCGGACTGGGCATTATGTTTATCACGGGCATGCACATGTTTCTTCTGCTGAAGTACCTGCAGGGTCACCGCTGGGCTGCCCTGGTGCTTACGGTGCTTGAGCTGCTCGGTATGCTGTGTGCCCTGTCGATGGTGCTCATCGTGGGTGTGCTCATGTCTCAGCTTAACGGTGCCTCGTCTGAGCAGGTGGATTATTTGCTGGGGTCTTCGTCCCCGCTGTACCTGCCCGTGTACGCCGGGATGCCGTACCTGGTGATGAGCGTTATCGCGCTTGCGCTGCTGTGGAGCAGGGCCAGCCGCGCTTACACCGATGCCCGTAGTGCCTGGCGGCTGCGTCACCGGCTGCGTGAGCTGGAGGAACAGTGCGACCTTCTGATGCAGGCGCAGGCTGCTCAAGCTGAGATAGCTAAAGATACATAAAGATTTAAAACTATTTCAAACAATAACGTTAATATTCATGTGTTTAGAATCTCTCTGGTGGTAAAGTAAAGAAGAACGTGCCACCCATTGTGAATTTGTGCGGCATGCCCAACCAAGGAGAAAACACATGAGCGATCAGTACGGGAATTTCCAGGGGGTGCCGCAGACCCCGGCCCCTGCACCCTACCAGCAGCCACCGTACGGCAGACTGGATAAAGGCTACCCTGCAGCTGCGCAGAAGCCGCGTCCTGGTATCACCGTTATGTTGGCTCTTGCGGCCATACTGGTCTTGGTCGCGCTGCGAATTGTGGACTTCTTCCTTACTGCGTCTATAGATTCTCTTGACGCATCAAGCTGGCGCTCTCTTCTATTCACAATTTTTTACATAGCATGCGGTTGCCAGGTGTATCTGGGGAGGCGTTCGGGCTCTATTGTCCAGACGATATTATCGGCGCTTGCAATCGCCGTGAATTTAGCCTACCTGCCTGATGCGATAAAGGCTAAAGAAGCGATAGACATACTCGCTCCCGAGTATTCCGGCAGGGTAACTATGGTTATTCTGCTGACGATTGTTTCTATGGTGTTCAGCGTTATTGCCATTGTTTTGCTGTGGCTTCCGGGTACCCTTCAGTACTATAAAGAGACTGCTTTGTACCGCCAGGCCCAAGCTGGGCAAGCAGCCCCGCAGTTTCCTGTGCAGGGGCAGCCGCAGCAGCCAATGCCTCCGCAGCAGGGGTATATCCAGCAGTACGGGCAGCAGCACCCGAACCAGCCGCCTCAGTATCCTCAGCAATAATCTCACTATACAGGTGTGTAATATGCTCACACGTGGGCGCCGCCCTAATGCACAGGGCGTCCACGTGTGGGGCTATGGCGGTGTGCACAAGCATAGGGTGATATGCAGGGGTGCAGCTGACATAATGAGAAGAGAATCCCCGTTGCCGTTGTGCACGAGTGAAAAGGAAAACTTTTGGAACAGCACCCTCCCCAGCCATCGGAATATCAACAGTACGCGCCGCAGAATGTTTACGGGTACCAACAGGTGGTGACCGAAAAACCGGAGCGCAATAAGACCGTTAATATTGGGCTGATGCTCCTGTACATCTACATAGGGATAACAGTTCTAAGCACCGCTCTTGAGGTAGTTATCTCGTTCGCCACCAACAGGTATGAGCATCTGGCTGAGCTTCAGAACTATGACAGCTATAGCAGCGGCGTCACCATTGATACTGGCACCTATACAGCTATGGTAATTACTATAACCATCATTATGCTGGTCGTTAAGGTCAGCCTGATGGTTCTGTTCACCCTCATGTACCGTGCTGGGCGCACATGGGCGCGCATATTGAGCGCTGTCCTTGCGATTCTTGCCGCATTGCAAAGCTTGTGGGGGTTAATCTCTATCCCATTTCTTGCCGCTGTTGACCCCGGCATTGTGCCGGACTACATGCATTCTGCGGTGGTGGCGGCTAGGGACACTGCTATTTTCACTTTTGCTTTCAATGCTGTGGGCGGTGCCAACGCAGTCGCAATCGCCATTTTCCTGCTGAAGAAAGAAGCCTCTGAGTACACCGCACAGTACGCAGCGTGGCGCACCTACCGCAGGAGCGCCACCGAGCACGCTATCTACGGGTCGCAGCAGATGCGGTACTAGTTAAGCGCCGAGTCTTCTGCCGGTAACCGGCGGAAGGAGCTTCGCAGCTTTTTTTCGGTGCTAAGAGAAGCACCGCGGATGCTGGCTGCGCACATCTTGGCGGCAGGTACCTGCCTGGCCCAAGAGGCAGGGTTTGGTACGGTGGTAGGGAGAGAACCTGTAGCACGTTCATAAGGAGAGAGTCATGAGCCACGACTTTCCCAACCCGCAGAATCCTCACCCTCAGGCTCAGCACCACGGGGGCGCAGCACCCCACGGTGCTGCCGATTTAAGTGCTCTAGGCCCGCACGGGACACCGGAACATTACGAGACGCATCAGGTTTATGAGCACCTGCCTACTGAGCCTTCGCGGCCTTCCGCCCAGGTGCGGCTGAGCATAAAACTCATTTATGCGCATGCTGTACTCATAGTGGTGCACGGCGTGGTGAGTTTCTACCGTGACACGATCCCCTACCAGCACTACAGTGTACGCCCAGCACGGCGCCGCAGCCATGGACGTCACGATTGGGAAGATTGCCGTTTTTGTACGCGGTCATCACCCTCGTGCTGGTGGCCATCAATATTCTGGTGGGAGTGTTCTACTCGCGGGGGTACACGTGGGCGCGTATTACTGCGGCGGTGCTGGCCATACTTGGTGCCATGAATAACCTCCTCCTTGGCCTGCTAACCCTCATTGGCGTGTTCGAGCTTTTTGCGGCGCTTTCGCGGGCGTCAGATTCGGCAGACCCCGGGTACATTGAAGCGTACCGTTACGCCACCATTTTTGTGGTGGCTTCGGCGGTACTGTACCTGGTGGGGCTGCTGCTGTGCATCATTATCGCCGTGTACATGTTCAAGCCGCAGGCGGCGGCATTTACTACGAACTGGGGCATGTGGCGTGCCTACCAGAAGAACCCCAGCATGTACGTTCAAATACCGCCAGCGCACTTCTAATACCTGGCGGGGCGGCAGCTAGGTGGGGTGTCTTCGACCCTGCTCTCACGGTGGCTGCGGTATCTGGTTTATGCATATGGGGCGTTATTTCCCCTTAGCGGGGCGGTATTTTTGGTAGGGTGGAGACGACAGTCACTACATTTACCCCGTGAAGGAATACACCATGAGCCAGTACCCGCCGCCTTCCGGTCAGCCTCAACAGCAGCTGCCGAGTTATGCTCAGCCCCCCGGGTCTTCCGGGTATTATGGGGCACCGATCGGGCAGCAGCAGTTTCACATGCCTGTGCCGGATGAACCGCCGCAGAGCAATAAGAAGGTGAACTTCGGTGTGCGCCTTATCTATATCTATGTCGGGTGTCTGGTAGTGGGCCTGATCGTGGATTTTCTGCCCGGCTACCAAAACGATGGTGACCAGGTAGGGGAAGTAATATCACGCGGGGCGCCGCTCGTCGTTAATATGCTGATAACTGCGGTGTCGATTACAGTGGCGATTGTGGTCGCCACGTTCTATAAGAAAGGGTATACGGCGGCGCGGATCACAGCCGGAGTGCTCGCTATTGTGCAGGGGCTTTTCCTGCTTATGCAGGTAGCATTGGCTACAGTGGCGATTCTTGTGGCGTGGACGCTCATCTCTGACGCAGATAAAGACAATGTATTTAGGGTAGCATCCGAGAACCCCCTGGCTGTTGCTGCCTTCATAGCAGCAGCACTGCTGATGCTGATAAAACTGGTGCTGTGCATCATGCTTACCTGCAGCGTGTTCAAATCTGAGCCCAGCAAATTCACTGCCGACTGGGGTGCATGGCGTAACTATCAGAACAGTGTGGCGCTCACCCAGCAGGTTCAGACATATGCTCCGCAGCAGCCCACCGCACCCGGGTTTTCTGCCCCTGCTGCGGCAGCGCCTAACCACTATGAGGCGTACAGCCAGCAGAACAGCCGTCATGAGAGTGACAAGAACGAGGGCCCTAAGCTCAACTAGTGCTTGTACGCCTGCGGGTTATCGCAGGTGAGGTGTACCGCCTCCACACCCGCAACCGCTGAGTGGCTGGAAAAGGCATCAAAAAAGTGGCCTATATCGCCGGTGAGCACCCACTGACGGCCCAGATGACCGCACAGTTGAAGAAGCCCATACACGTGGTGCTCCCAGCTGTGTATGGGCTGCTGAATCTCAAAAATATTCTTATCCCGCGCGGTGACAGTCAGGTTCAGCTCCGTGAGCTCTCGCCGTACCCTATTCAGCACCCGTTCGGCGGCCGCATCGGATGCGGCCGCTAGAAAGAACGTCAGCCGGGTAGTCGCTATCATCGGTGGCCTTGCAACTGCGCGCGCCCCACTGAGGAAATAACGAGAAAGTAATTTCCCAACGGGGCGCCGCAACACAGCAGCAGCGAAAACTACTCGCTCAGAGCCTTCTGCTCCTTCTTACGGCCACGTATGTACTCAATAGCCACCGGAACCACCGAGACCAGCACAATAATCACGGCCAGAAGCTCAATGTTCTTGTGCACAAACTCGATACCGCCCAGCAGCACCCCGGCGGTCCCAATCAAGCCGATCCACAGCACCGCACCCAGAATATTCCACAGATTAAACTTACGGCGCGGGTACGAAGAAATACCGGCCGCCAGCGACACGAACGTGCGCACAATCGGCACGAAACGCCCCAACACCAGCGCCACCCCGCCGCGCTTAGCGAAAAACTCCTCAGCCGCGTGCAGGTTCTTAGTGCTCAAAAACTTCGCGTCATCCTTGAACAGGTTACGTCCGTAACGGGCGCCCAACTGGTACCCCACCTCGCCGCCAGCGACGGCGGCAACAATCAGCACCGGGAACGCCAGCCACAGCGAAAGCCCCATACGGTCATGCAGCATGCCGAGAGCAAAAATAAGCGAATCACCCGGCAAAACCGGGAACAGCACGCCGGACTCAATAAACACGATGATCGCCGAGACCACCAGCACCCACGGGCCGGTGCTAATAAGAATATCCTCAAGATTAAAACCGAGAAGCGCCACGGGCATATGCGCAACCAGCGCAGAGGCGAGAAGAGACATCACAATCCTGAAACGTAAATAGGGTCTATAAAAAGTCAGTGTGCGCGGTGCGCAATAGCAACAGCCTAACCCCCGCACCTGAGGAACGGGTAACGGCACACTATGCGGAAGCTGTGTAACACTGTGCCCAATTCTACCTGTAGCGAGCAGGAAAACACATAACCAGCGTCCTGCCGCCACCGTGATACGCACCGCCTCAGACGCAGCCAACCGGCTGACCCCGAAGAGCAAAAACCGGTGGTGCTGGAAGCAGAACCCCGCACCAGCACCAGCCCATCAGCAAGATGCTGCCCTGCGCCCAGCAGACAATAGCGGGCACCAATACCACTACAATAGAAGCCTTTTCTGACATGATGGAAAGACAACCATGAACCCGCACCCCAAGAAGGCACCGTGAACAGTAACCACCTTTGCGAGCCCACAGGCGCAGCCTCTGCCCACGCGCGCCCGCACCCTACTAGCTGCGCTCACCAACAACCCACACGCCGCCTTCCATACCGGGCAGTACCAGGCGATCGAAGCGCTCGTGGCACACCGCCGCCGCGTGCTCGTCGTCCAACGCACCGGGTGGGGAAAATCCGCCGTCTACTTCATCGCCGCCCTGCTGCTGCGCGAACAAGGGGCCGGGCCGGCACTCATTATCTCCCCGCTGCTCGCCCTCATGCGCGACCAAGTGGCCGCCGCAGAACGCGCCGGGGTGCGCGCCGCCATGCTTAACTCCTCCAACGTGACCGACTGGGACGACATCCGCACCCGCCTAGAATCCGACCAGATCGATGTGCTCCTCATCAGCCCCGAAAGGCTCAACAACCCCGCCTTCCGCGACGAATGGCTGCCGCAGCTCGCCCCCCGCCTCGGGCTGCTCGTAGTGGACGAGGCGCACTGCATCTCAGACTGGGGACACGACTTCCGCCCCGACTACCGGCGCATCGGTCGGCTCATTGACGACCTGCCGCCGCGCATACCCGTGCTCGCCACCACCGCAACCGCCAATAAGCGCGTGGGCGCAGACATCGCAGAGCAGCTTGCCGCGCATCCGCCAACCGGCCACACCCCAGACCCAGACAGCGCCGAACCGCAAAAAGTACTCACCCTACGCGGCCCCTCACCCGCGACTCCCTCCGGCTGGGGGTGCTGCACCTGAAGGAGCCCGCAGAACGCATCGGCTGGCTCATCGCGCACCTGAACACCCTACCCGGCTCCGGCATTATCTACACCCTCACCGTATCGGCGGCGCAAGACACCGCTCGCGCACTGGCTAACGCCGGGTACCGGGTTTTGCCCTACACCGGCGGTATGGACGCTGAAGAACGCATCACCGCCGAAGAAGCACTCAAAAACAACCAGGTAAAAGCCCTCGTGGCGACCAGCGCCCTCGGCATGGGGTTCGACAAACCCGACCTGGGGTTCGTGGTGCACCTGGGGGCGCCCTCCTCCGCGGTCAGCTACTACCAGCAGGTAGGGCGCGCCGGCCGCAGGGGCCATTAACTGCCGACGTGCTGCTGCTGCCCGGCCCCGAAGACACCGCCATCTGGGAATACTTCGCCACCGCCTCAATGCCGGACGAAACCAACGCCCACGCCGTGCTCACCGCCCTCGCTGAAGAACCTGAGGGGCTCTCAATCCCCGCCCTGGAATCCCGCGTGCAGCTGCGCCGCACCACCCTGGAGCTGCTGCTTAAAGTGCTCAGTGTTGAAGGGGCCGTACACAAAAAAATAAGTCCCGGTGGGCCAGCACCGGTACGCCCTGGACGTACGATGCAGCCCGCTACGAGGCGGTGGCACGCGCCCGAGTGGCCGAGCAGAAAGCCATGCTCGCCTACGAAAACACCACCACCTGCCGTATGGTGTTTCTCGCCCGTGAGCTTGACGATAACACCGCAGAACCCTGCGGCACCTGCGATACCTGCACCGAACCCTGGTATCCGCGCACCGTCCCGCAGGAGGCGCTCACCGCCGCCACCGGCTCCCTCACCGCAGCAGGGGTGGAGATCACCCCGCGTAAACAGTGGGCTTCTGGGCTGGACAAGCTGGTGGGGGACACCGCGCCCGCCGGAACCCGCATCCCCGCCGATGAGCAGGCAAACACAGGGTATGCGCTGGCCCGCCTGAGCGATCTGGGGTACGGGGCGCAGCTGCGTGAACTGTTCACAACCGACGCCCAGGGCACCCCGCACGACGCCCCCACACCCGCGCCCCTCGGTAAGGCGTGCGTGAATGTGCTCGCCGCCTGGGACTGGGGCGACACGGGCCGCCCCGCCGCCGTGCTGACCGTGCCCTCACCGGCGCGCCCGCAGCTTGCACGTTCACTGGGGGAAGGACTGGCAGGTGTGGGGAAACTAGCCTACCTGGGAGAGGCCGTGCTCACCGACACTCCACGGTTTTTCGGCGGCAATAGTGCGTTTCGGTGCGCGGATGCCCTGCGCTGTTACACGCTGCCAGACCGGGTGCGTGACTACCTGCATGAGCATCAGGTGCCGGTGCTGCTGGTGAGCGAACTGGTGGATTCGCGCTGGACCTTCACGGTGCTTGCCCGCGAACTGCGGCGTGCGGGCGCGAGCGCAGTGTACCCGTTTGCGCTCGCCTACAACGGGTAAAGCCTATCGGATAGGGGAGTATGAGCTGTTATGGATGATGAAGAGTACGCGGTAGATGCCGGTGATTCCGCTGTTCTTAGCGATGCCCCGGCCCTGCCGGAGCATCAGCGGTGGATGCGCCTGGCCCTGGACGAGGCCCGCGCCGCAGCCGGTGAGGGTGAGGTGCCGATTGGGGCGGTAGTTATTGACCCTGCCGGGCGTGTTATTGGTGCGGGGCATAATATGCGTGAGCGGCACCATGACCCCAGCGCGCACGCTGAGGTGCTTGCTATTCGTGCCGCCGCCCAGCAGCTGGGCACGTGGCGGCTGCAGGGGTGCACCCTGGTGGTGACTGTGGAGCCGTGCCTCATGTGTGCTGGGGCGGTGCTCATGGCGCGTATCCCCACCGTGGTTTTCGGGGCCTGGGAGACGAAGACGGGCGCGGTGGGGAGCCGGTATGATGTGCTGCGTGATGCTCGATGTGCGCCGCCGGTGCGGGTGTATGCGGGGGTGCTGCGGCAGGATTGTGCGCGTGTCATGAGCGGTTTCTTTGCCCGTAAACGTGACTAGTGCGCGGGGCGGCTGGGGGAGCGGGCCTCACGGTGGGGCTGCTGCGGTTCGTGTGAGGGCTCTGAAGCAGTTAGCCCCCACGGTAGCAGTCTAATAGTATAGAGGTAATAGTACTCACAGGAGGGGAGGGCTTAGCGTTGCAGCGTCCCGTTGCCGAGGCCGCGACTCGTCGCCCCGGCCGCACCAGCAAAACCCAGCTGAAGCTTTTTAACGCGGCCATGGAAATCATGGGACAGCGGGGGCCAGAGTTCGCGACCGTTGAAGAGGTTGCGCAGCTTGCCGGCGTTTCGAAGGGCACCGTCTACTACAATTTCGGGTCGAAGAAAACGATGATCGACCAGCTTTTGCAGTACGGAACCGACCTGCTACTACGCCAGATGGAGGCCGCCGCTCAGATGCATAGCGACCCCCGTGAGGCGCTGAGGGCCAGCATCTACACGGCGCTGAAATACCTTGAGGACCGCCCGGGGTACGCCCGGCTGTGGATCGCTGAGGTGTGGAAGAGCATGAACGACTGGTCGGAGAGCATGGTTGATAGCCGTCAGAGCCTGCTGGACTTTATTGAGGCCAGGGTGGCTGCCCTGAGCAAACGGTACATGATTGACAGGGCCCAGGATGTGCGTTCCACCTCGGTCGCTATTTTTGGTGCCGCCTATATGCTGTCAATGGACCGGGTGATTCACAGTTCGCCCCGCACCGCTGAAGACGCCACGCGCGCGGTCATGCAGGTGGTGGACGGGTACATCCGTAGGTAGCCAGAGAGCCGCCCACTTGCAGGCGCAGCACGGGACGAAAAACAGACCGCTATAGCGCGGCCAGCCCCATAGGCCCTGGCAGCTGTGGGGGTCTGAGGGGGTTTTGCGATGCCCCAGACGGTGCGTTAGAATAGCTTAAAGCTGGTGGTGTGTCCGAGCGGCCGAAGGTGCATCACTCGAAATGATGTTTGGTGTAAAAGCCAACGGGGGTTCAAATCCCTCCACCACCGCTTCTGAACCCGCCGGGTGTCTCGCACTTATGCGAACCCCGGCGGGTTTCTTGTGCAGAGTGTCCTCCCAGGGAAGTCTGGGTGGGCACCGTGTTTCTACACCTGCCTTTGTGATGAGGTGCATTAAGCGTCTTGAGTACACCACATCCCTGGATCTTCTGATTACTTAAAGTTATATTTCGATCATTCTCTCCCATATCGTATTATCCATCATTCTATTGTGCGGATGATGAATAGTATGACGGCATCATACAGTAAACAAATACATCGTTGATTTGACACACAGGAGACGGTAAATAGGTGAGGATTTAGCAGACGAATGTCACTTCAGGTGTTTACTCTCTCGTATGAGCAGAACGAGGAGTATTCCCGGGTAGGCGGGTATCCTTACTTTATTCTTCAGAATGATCTGTGCTAGTTTGCAGCGGGCGCGGGTTCATTTGGCTCGTTGCCTCGCCAGCCTCGGAACGTTATTTATTGCTGTGCGCAGGAATAACGTCCCTCAGCGGCTGAAAACCATCGTTTCTGCTTCGCGCGGGTGATTAGCGGTGCTTAGCCAGATACTCCAGTTTCATGGTGTTAACGGTATTTTTCAACGGCTTGATAGAAGCATTCTTTTTGCCTACGTTTTGAGGATCCCAATCCACTAATTCCATAATGTTTTTGAGACTTCCAACAATGCGAGCTAGGTTCTCTTTGTTGCCGTAGAACTCAATCGGGTTTACCGCCCAGCTGAGGGTTCCATCTGCTGCGCGGTCAATGATTGCACGCATGCTGTACATGATGGGCATCATCATAGGCGCGAGGGAACTTCATGTTCAATAGGTTGTTCGGCAAAAAGAGTGTACTTATTTTTATTTTTTTGCTGGATTCGGTTTTTACCGCGTCAATACCAGCAAAACGTCCCCTATTGCTGTTGTACGCATCCTTGTACCCTTGGTAGACCAGGTCATAAACCTTGGTGACATCTTCGACCATATCAGGGCCGATTGAATAGGCATACTCTTTAATTCCCAGGTGGTCATGTCATCTGACTTCTGAGAAATACTATCTGCTGAAATAAGATCCTGGTACCGTTTGATGCATTCACTAACGCTACTATAGGCTTGGGAACCGGGTATCAGGGGTAATATTTTTGGATTTACCTTCGCTGTCTACTACCTTGCTGAAATCAGCCTTTCCTAACGGAACCCATACGAGTGATAGGAAATACCTACCAGGGATACGCCCGGAGCCATTGGTTTTTCAGATTATTGCCTCACGAATATAGTTTGGTAAGGACTCTTTCAGAGAGTCGAATATCCCATCCTGATTTGCAATAGTTTCATTTTTGAGCTGCACATTATTGTTGCGTGCTGCACAAATGAGCAGGATGCTAGAGAAAACTATCAATGCTTTCTTCATCACTATGGTTGGGAACAAGGATTTTCTACAGGAACCATCGCGTCATGGGATCGACTTGCTTTGGTTTTGAGCTTTTTAAGATTGAGAATATTCTTCTCCCATAATTTTTCATCTCCTTCAAGTGCGAGCTTTGCCGAGAGCCTTGTAGGGGAACTCCTGCCTCAGCCAGCAGGTACAGCCCGATAGCAAGCGTGTTATGGCCGCCGTCAAGAATTCCCTCAAGTTTGCGGTCTTTAAAGTTCAGCTCGTAGCTGCCGCGTCCTAACTCTTGAAAGGCGAGGCACCTAAGAGAATTCCTTTTGATTTGAAAAGGATATAGCTCGGGGGTTTTCTGGATAGTTTCGATAATCTCTGCTGTAACTGAGGAACGTTTTGCACTGCGTGGATTCGCGTCTAGATCGAGCTCGGTAATGAGATCTATCATCCCGCGGACTTTGATAAAGCCCGAGATGCGACGAATATTGTCTAGTGAACGGGTTTCAGGATACTCAACTTTGAGCGTTATTGAATTGTACATTCTGAGGACTTCCTAATGGTCTAGTGAGTGGAATAAATGCTCTCAAGATCAAGGTGAGAAAAATTTTAGTTTCGACATTGATCACTTTATATTAGATCAGGTTTGACTATAGGGATACAAATAGACTATCTAGAAGAAGAGCTGCCCCGTCATGATCCGGCACAAACGACATAATGCTACGCGCACTTGGCGTATCCGGAGAACGTGGCACAGTATAGGGTTGAGTACCTCTGTTTCCCCTTGGCGTGTACCCAGTCTTACCAAGCCAACAGAAGTCATTCATGGCTAAACATGCTTTCAGATCCCACACAAAACATGTTCCCCTGCGCAACCGAGAATACCCGCCAGTGCGAGGTTAAGGGTCTGGGTGCACCTCTAAGAATAATCCTATATGGAGGATACCCTAAAAATTGAATTATCAGTTTGAGCTGTGAGTGCTCGTGAAGGTATTGATATTACTGTAGCTGCGAGTGGAATGGTTGAACCTGGTAGTATGGCATATCTGCGTCTGCCTCACCTGAAGATCTTCTCTCACAGACGACCTGCTGAACGCAGCTGAACTGTTAAAAGCCCAGTTTGGTAAATTGATACGAGTGGCTTAGGCGATGATGTGAGTATGTTCCAGATAAACCTGGATATCGGATAATTTCAAGCCTCTAAAAAGAATGACTTTAGAAAGATATAATCATGCCTTTGAGCCTATAAGACGTAAGCCCACAAAAATGGATTCAATAATGCTCAGTAATTATGATAAAAAAATTATTATCAGAAATAATAAAAAAATCAGGAAACATCTCTATTGGAGATTAAAGGAGTATCTAATTAATCTGCAAAAATAAGAATGTATCCCAAGATGAATTATATTCATTTCTAGAAAAACTTCGTTCCGATGCAGAAAACAGAAATCGAAGAAGACCGCATTTTAGAAATAATGGATTTAGTATGCGGATGGTGTTCTTTAGATTTACAAATTTATCCACAAAAATGATTGAGTTGAAAAATTTGGAGGCTCTGGTTCGTAAAAATAACCCAGGAATACCTGGCGTATGCTCAAACTGGCATATTAATATACAATAGTTCTGGACTCAGATGCTATAAAATATTGACCACACACATACCTGGAGGCTTCTATGGATTTATCTCAAATAATTAAACACTATAGAAACTGTTTGTCCGTATTGCCTGATGCTCCTTTATATGGAAATATTCCTCAAGGGGCTGATAAAGTGAGTGGGCAACTAGACTCTTTTTTGACGTTGGAACATAAACAGTTTTTATTATTGTGCAACGGAGGATCTTTCGGGGATATAGAGTTGTGGAGCGCGGAAGAAATATTGGATAAACAATACAGGGTGCCAAAAAATTTACAAGATTCTATGTATGAAGCAGGGCAAGTTTTATATGAGCCAATTTTTTTAAATAGAATCAATAACCAGGTAACATTTAATGTTGATGGCGAAAAAAGCGTCCCTTTCTCTTCGTTCATTGAGGAATACGTGTTTGGGGAAAAATATAAATATATATTTGATGATGCTGATATAGATGATATGTGGTACTTCTTCCTGCACGACAACCCTATTTAGAATCTAATCGCTCAAGCCATAGTCCTCATCCCAAAAAGGCAGTGCGTGCGGAACACACGCACATGGTTTCCCGCTTTTTCAGACGGCTTCCCTCCCTCTATGGGCCTCTGAAACCGCAACAAAAGACGATTTTCCGACATGCTGAATGGGCGAGCAGTAAGGCGAGGACGAGACACCGTGTCATAAACCGACACAAACGACATAATGCTACGCGCACTTGGCACGCCCTGCCTGGTGGCACAGTATAGGGTTGAGTACCTCTGTTCCTCGACCTTGGCGCATCCTTCGGCTGCGCTAAGCCAACCAGGAGTCATGCATGGCTGAACATACTTTCGGATTCCGCACCCGCGCACTGCACGCGGGCGGCACCCCGGACGCTGAACACGGCGCCCGCGCGGTCCCTATCTACCAGACCACCTCGTTCGTTTTCAAAGACACCGACGATGCGGCCAACCTCTTCTCGCTGCAGAAAGTACGGCAACGTCTACTCGCGACTATCGAACCCGACCGTTGCCGCGCTGGAAGAGCGCATCGCATCCCTAGAGGGCGGTATCGGGGCGGTGGCGACCGCATCCGGCATGGCCGCTGAGTTCATCACCTTCGCCGCGCTCTGCCAGGCAGGCGACCATATTGTGGCATCCTCCCAGCTGTACGGCGGAACAGTCACCCAGCTGGATGTCTCCCTGCGCCGGTTCGGCATCGAAACCACCTTCGTGGAAGGCACCGACCCCGCAGATTACAAGGCGGCGCTGACCGAGAACACCAAGGCAATCTACACGGAGGTCGTCGCCAACCCCTCCGGCGAGATCGCAGACCTTGAAGGGCTCGCCGCTGTAGCCCATGAGGCGGGAGTTCCCCTCGTCGTGGATGCCACCATCTCAACCCCGTACCTGATTCGCCCGCTGGAACACGGGGCCGACATTGTGATTCACTCCGCCACCAAATTCCTGGGCGGGCACGGAACCACCCTCGGCGGCGTGGTTGTTGAGAGCGGACGGTTCAATTGGGCGAATGGCAACTTCCCGCTCATGACCGAGCCGGTGCCTTCGTACAATAACGTCTCGTGGTGGGGAACTTCGGCGAATACGGGTTCCTCACAAAACTGCGTTCCGAGCAGCTGCGCGACTTCGGCCCCGCGCTCTCGCCGCAGGCTGCGTTCAACCTGCTTCAGGGCGTCGAAACCCTGCCGCAGCGCATGGATGCGCACCTGGCCAACGCGAAAAAGGTCGTGGACTGGCTGGTTGAGGATGCGCGCATCGCCTACGTAAACTACGCCGGTTTGCCGGGGCACGCGCACCACGAACGCGCGAAAAAACTGTTGCCGTTGGGCGTGGGTTCTGTGTTCTCCTTCGGGGTGAAGGGTACCGAGAAGGCGAGCGGCCGCGTGGTTGGCGGCGAGTTCATTAGCGCGCTCGTGCTGGCATCGCATCTGGCGAATATTGGTGACTCGCGCACCCTGGTGCTGCATCCGGGCTCGACCACGCATCAGCAGCTTTCCAGCGAGCAGCTTGCCGCGGCGGGCGTGGGTGAAGACCTGATCCGTATTTCGGTTGGGCTTGAGGATGTTGAAGACATTATCTGGGACCTTGACCAGGCGCTCACCCACGCGACTGGCCTGAACCACGCGGGTGAACGTGTGGGCGAATCCAGCGCCGATAAGCTCGTTGCGGCGCAAGAGGCTCTCGCCGCCGAAGAGGCTGACCCGCAGCAGGGTGCCGCCTGTGCGCTGCCGAATAGCGCCGCAGCTTCGGGCGCCTCAGATTCCAAGGATGCACCCGCGAAGGAGGGCAACTAATGACTGAGAAACGTACCTGGGTAGGCCCGAGCGCCCCCGAGCGGCTGAACATTCTGCGCAATACCCGCACTATCGCGATTGTGGGGATGAGCGATAAGATTTCGCGCGCCTCAAACTTCGTGGCAACCTACCTGCTGTCTTCGTCGCCGTATACGGTGTATTTTGTGAACCCGATTCTTGCGGCGAAAGGCAAGACCGTGCTGGGGCAGCCGGTGTACGCCTCGCTTCAGGACCTACCTGAAGTGCCCGATCTCGTCGAGATTTTCCGCCGCAATGAAGACCTCCCGGGCGTGGTTCAGGAGGCGGTTGATCTGGGCGCAAAGACCGTGTGGATGCAGCTGGGCTCGTGGAATGAGGAAGCTGCCGCTATCGGTGAGGCAGCTGGGCTGAACGTGGTCATGGACCGATGCGTGAAGATCGAGCACGCGCGCTTCCACGGCGGTCTGCACCTTGCGGGCTTCAATACCGGCGTGATTTCCTCGAAACGCCAGGTCACGGCGTAACTCGGCGACTGTCACAGGCCTAATCTTCAAAGCGGCGGCTGTTTGGGAGCAACAAGCTTCCGAACGGCCGCCGCTCTCGTGTGATAGGTGCGCATCTTCCTGCCCTACAGAAATGGGGGCGGTATGTTCCGCATCTGGGGTGCTTGGCTGGTTATCATCACAACATCTTCACAACATCATTACAAAAAGTTGTGATGATATTGGGATGACCGAACAGCCGCAAAAACCTTGAAATATCAGGGGTTTTTCCCTATGAGCCGCAACGACAACAAGCGTCATAACATCATCTCAACATCTTCACAAAAAAAGTTGTGATGATATTGGGAAGATATTGTGATGATGCTGTCCCTCTGCCAGCGGAAGAAGGCTGGATGGGTCAGGAGGGCCGAAAATAGGGCTGGTTGGGGTGTTTTAGCGCGGTCGTATCGCTGCCGCAGCGGAGCCTATCCTTAGAAAATGGTGGGCATACGGGGTATGCTAATACGAGTACCTTGCGGCTAAAGGATTTCGCGGCGGTCGCAGGGTACTTCTGTGGCGGCGGGGTGTTTGGCACACATGAACACCCCGCCGTCTTTTAGTTTTCGGGGCTTAATATGACGGTGTGCCTCTTCCCGGTGTAAAGGTTTACATTTTACCGCCGGGGCGGACAGGTTTGAGCGGACCGGTGGCTAGTCGCCGCGTTGCTCCCGTTCACGGTGCAGCTGCTCGCGGTACGCCTGAATCTGATCCTCTGTAATCACATCCAACTGGTTTGTGAGCGGCGTGCCCGGCGCCCAGCCCTCGTTCTCAAGGTGTTCGTGGTCGCGGCGGAATACATCCAGCAGGCGCGGGCGCTGAACCTTCAGCGTGGTAGGCATCGGCAGCCGCCAGTCGCGCCACCGCGCCACAATCCCCAATACCGTGCAGGTGAGCACAGATACGGCGACCGCCACGTTAGGGCGTTCCAGTATCTTGAAACAGATTGCGGTCTCTGCGGCTCCCACGAACGCCACCGTGGCGTAGAGCGAGTTCCCGCCGAAGATCGCCGGGATGCGGTTCACCATAATGTCACGGATCACCCCGCCGCCAACCGCCGTGGTCACACCCAGCGCAATAGCCGGGAGCCAGTGCAGCCCCAGGGTAAGGGACTTGATGGTGCCGGTAGCCGCCCAGCAGCCCATGCCCAGAAAAGTTCCACGACCACTAGGGCGCGGGTGGCCCAGTTCGAGCTCAGGTCCAGCACATACGCCAAAGCCGCCGAGGTGATGGCACCCACCCAGTACCAGCCGTCGGTGAGCGCTATCGGAAGCCCCGCGTTCAGCAGCACGTCACGGATCATGCCGCCGCCCATGCTGCAGACAACCGCCAGCAGCAGAAGCCCACCATGTCAAACCGCAGGGCGCGCGCCACCGCGCCGCCGAGCAGGCCGTTGGCCACCACGGCTGCAATATCTACGACGCGGAACAGCGTCTCGGGCTCGATGGTGCTGAGCACGGTCTGACTCCTTTCGGGGTGAGGTACGGCGAATAATATAGGTCGCATAAAGACGGATACGGCCCGCAGTTTTAGGCGCAACGTCTGCTATCTTACCGCGTGTGCTGCCGCTACGATACCCGCAGGTTTGTGGTGTGCCGCATACACCGGAGCCGTGCGAGACAATGGAAGAAAGCAAACGCAGATTGAAAGTGCTGAGAGGAACGCCATGGCGGTTTCACGTGAGCAGGTTTTTGAGGTTCTTCAGCGGGTGCATCCGGTGCTAGAGCAGGGCCTGCCCGGCTGGTCGGTGCGCCCAAATATTACGGGAACCGGCGCGGTGGGACTGTATCTTGACGGCCCCGAGCTGCCGCTGATGGGCGTGAACCTGGCGGGCGAGCCCGTGGCACGGCACCTGTGCGGGACGGTCCAGAGCGCCGACCGTGGGGCTTCCCGACGGGCTGGATCAGGTGCGGTATCAGTACATTCTGGGTGTGAGCGTGACCGAGCGTGACGAGGAATATCCCGAATTGACCGACCTGCCCAAGACGGGGGAACCCAGCTGGGTTAATGCTCTGCGGGTGCTGGATCGGCAGGTTCTCGCCGAACGCCGGGACGAATTTTTCATTAGCCGCGGCGGGTATGTGCCCGGTCGTCGGGCTTTGGGGAAACGCCGGGTGGCGCTGCGGCGCGAGTTCTTCCCCGGCAAACCCTGGCTGGGTCTGGGCACGATTGACTGGTGCGCGGGTGTGCGGTCCACTCCGGTCTACGCCGGTGAGCTTGATGCGCTCGCCACCGCCGCGGTGCGCCTCGCCTCCACCTGGGATGCGGCGCTCCGGTCGGTCTAAAATTCATCTGACAAGTGGTTTTATACGTGACATGCTCACGTTATACATATAGGCAGGCATATTACTCACAGAGGGTAGCGGGCGAGTCTTCAGCACTCAACGCCCACAGTTTTCACCTGTGTGGATAACCGATAACCCCTAAAGCGCTCTTAGCCCTTCCCGTTCAGTGGTGTGTTCCAGTGTCTAAAACACATACTTCGCGAGGGTCACAATATCCTACGCCCGCGCACTAAAAGGCTCTTCTCCCATTAGCTTGCGTCAAAGACGCCGGTTGGTTCGGGAGAAGAGCCTTTTAGGCGAGATATCTGCGCTGTGAGGCCAACGGGGCCTGTGTGTTTAGCCCAGGGCTTCGGCCAGTTGAATACCCTGCGCCACGCCGCCCAAAGTTGCCGCAATGCGGATCAGGTCATTAACCTGCTCCTTGGAGGCGCCCTCCTCGCGGATGGTGTGCTCGTGGGCAGCCACGCAGTGCGAACAACCGTTCACGGCAGAAACTGCGAGCGCCAGCATCTCAAAGTCGAGCTTGTCGATACCGCCGTTTTTACCGATGATCTGCATGCGCAGGTTTGCGCGCTGATCGTCGTAGGCGCCGTCGAGGAAGCCGCGGGTGCGGTAGAAGATGTTGTTCATCCCCATGATGGTTGCCGCGCCGAGTGCCGCATCGTAGGCGGTGTCACTCAGGTGCTCTTTCGCCTCTGCTGCGATCTCAACGATAACGGAATCAACCTTGGTTGCCGCTGCGGTGGCCAGGATTGCGCCCCAGAGCTGCTGCTCGGTGAGCGAGGTGATGCGCGGCAGCGAAGACAGGTTCAGGTTCATGTCCTTCGCGTAGGAAGGCAGTGCGTTACGCAGGTTCTCGATGCTCATTACTTCATCTCCTTGAAGGCGTCGATGGTTTCTGCACCCTTCTTCCAGTTGCAGGCGCACAGTTCGTCGGACTGGAGCGCATCCAGCTGGCGGAGCACTTCGTCGGTGTTGCGGCCGACGGAATCTGCGGTAATGGACACCGACTGGATGGTGTTGTGCGGGTCGATGATGAAGGTTGCGCGGTCTGCCACGCCGTCCTTGTTGAGGATGCCCAGGGCGCTGGTGAGCTCGCGCTTGAGGTCGGATGCCGCGACGATGGGCAGATCTACGAGCTCTTCGTGGGAGCGGCGCCATGCGTAGTGGGTGTATTCGTTATCCACGGATACGCCGATAACCTGGCGAGTCGCGTGCCTCGAATTCGTCGGCGAGCTTGCCGAATGCGGCGATTTCGGTGGGGCAGACGAAGGTGAAGTCCTTGGGCCAGAAGAATACGACGCGCCAGGTGTCTTCGTCCAGACCCTCGGAGGAAACGGTGGTGAAGTAATCTTCGGGCTTGTTTGCCTCAATCTCGGCGAGCTTGCCGGGAACAACGCCGGTCAGCTCGTAAGCGGGGAACTGGTCGCCAATGGATAGTACAGCCATTTATGCCCTTTCAGGTTGTGGGGTGAAGCTCCCGAACGATAGTGTGCGGTCTTTCGAAACTGTATTTTTGGTGCCCTCGAAGGGGAGTAACTCCATATTATTATGAGTAATTCATAATTACAAGGCGGCAAGGGCCTCTGAGTATGTGTTTTGTGTCACTCTATGGTGTGTGTATACTCGTGCCATGAAAATTCCTGAACTCATCACCGAAAAATTCACCCTCAGGCCCCTGCGTGAAGCTGACCTCGACGAACTGGTACAGATCTGCACCGACCCCGAAACCGTGCGATGGACCACCGTCCCCCTGAACTACACGCGCGACGACGCGCAAACCTTTCCTCACCTTCACCCAGCGCGCCGCAGCAGCCGGGCGTGAACTCACCTGGGCCATTGATGACAGCAGGGGTGCTCGCGGGGGCTATCTCCCTGCGCCTGCCCGAAAGGCTCCGCAAACGCGCCCGGAACATACGCAGACTTAGGGTTTTATACAGCTGCCCAGATGCGCGGACGCGGCATTATGACCGATGCGGTACGCACCGTCCTCGGCTTCGGCTTCGACCCGCTCGGGCTGGGACTAGACACTATCGGATGGGCAGCACTAGTGGGAAACGCGGCATCCGAACGGGTGGCGGTAAAAGCCGGGTTTACGAATATTACCGACGGAACCAGCACCAGCGCGGCCCGCCCCGATAAGTACGGCAACCGGAAGGCTGTCGCCGTGCGGCAAGCAACCATGACCCGCACCCAATTCGCTGAAATCTGGCGTGATTAGGCGTTGGGTGTGCGTATCCTGGCCTCTCGCCGCTTCCGCCGCGTAAAAGGCTCTTTATGTGAATAAAGCGGAGTTTCTGACGCTTTATTCACATCAGCACCTTTACATGAGGAAGTGGAGGCGCTACCGGATCCCGAACCCCTTGAACGTGCCCTGCCGGGTCGCTGAAGGTGGCATCCACAAGTCCACATGCCCAGCCGTATCACCCGGGTTGAGCGCATCCAGCAGGCGCTCGCAGGAAGCGCGGGTCCCCTGCGCGATAACCTGCACGACCATCGTCCAGGTTCTCGGCGTACCCGCTCAAACCCATCGGTTTGGCGGTGCCAGACACCACCAGCGGAACCCCACCCCTGCACCCGCCCGCTCACGTACGCGGTGAGCTGCGCCTCGACGGGTTCGGGCGCGGTTTATCAGTGAAATAGCTGAAGAAGCCCATACGGACGCCCCTTTACCGGTCATTACTCGATGCTCATAGCCATTATCTAAAACTGCGGCCCGGATTGCACGAATCCGGGCCGCCGCCCTCACATGCGGGGGACTGTACTAGCGCAGCTTATTGCTGTTGAGGCGCCGATGCGAGAGCCCTGAGCTATCGGGGTGGGCCCGCCAATAAACGGGAGCGCCTTCCCGTG
>BNJU01005008.1_pt1 | contig 46419 bp, 56 predicted proteins | sample 8539281 | NCBI WGS metagenome assembly BNJU01 (sample SAMD00202456, study PRJDB9452) | human saliva metagenome | isolation source: human saliva | place: Japan
GAACTGCGTCCACCAGGCGGTGTACCGTGCCCGAAGGAGGAGCCTCGGTTCTTGATGGTGAAGGTGCCGGTGACGGTCGGGGTGGAGGGACTTGCCGACGGAGCAGGGCATGTCGGTGAGTGGCTGCCAGGAGTTCGCCGCCCAGTAGAACGTCATGCAGTGCGGGGCGCTCGTGTCGACGACGACCAGGTAGTTCGTGGGACTGTCAGGGTCTTCGCGTAGTTCCAGTCGGCCTCGAAGCCGGGCGCCCGGACACCCGAAGCCGTCCCACCGGTCGAAGTAGTTCCAGCTGCCGTCGACCATCGCCCAGGCGGTCGCCATCGCGCCGCCGGAGTCCGGCCTCAGGTAGTACCACTTCGCGCCTTGCTGCAGCCAGCCGGTGGCCATGGCACCCGAGAGCTGCCCAGGTAGTACCAGGAGCCGCCGTCGCTGACCCAGCCGGTGGCATGGCGCCGCTGGCGTCCGCGTAGTACCAGGTGCCGCCGACGCTTGAACCAGCCGGTGGCTATGGCGCCGGATTCGCCCAGGTAGTACCAGGCCCCCGCCCAGACCCACGTGGACGTGCTCATCGCGCCGGAAGCATCGAGGTGGTACCAGGTGCCGTCGACTGTGGTCCATCCGGTGGCCATCGCGCCGCCGCGCGTCGGGGTTCGAGGTAGTACCGGGTGCCGTCGGAGACCCTGCCATCCGGTGACCATGGCTCCCGGAGTCGGATCAGCAGGTACCAGCGAGCCGTCGCGGTACCAGCCGGTGCGCACGCCGTTCTCGGTCGATGCGTACCAGGCGCCGTCGGGCGCGCGGTACCAGCCGACGGGGCACGAAGCCGTCGGCGTTGAAGGCGTAGCGCACGCCGCCGACGTCAAAGACGCCGTCCTTGAGCCAGGTGCCGTCCGGGAGCCTCGTAGCGCCAGCCTTCGGCGTGGTGCACCCACTGGGAGGTGACGGGTGCTGGGGGTTCGGGTTCGACGGGATTATCCGGCGCGGGTTCGGCGGGGTCACCTGGTTCGGGCTGCGCCGGGTCGGGCGTCGGGGAGCATCGTCCGACGAGGCCGGGGTGGCCTCGGGCGTCGCGGAGGCCGTCCCGGTCGGGGTGGCTTCGGGCGAGGCGGGGTGCCCTCGGGCGTGGCTGGTGCGGTGGGTGCGCTCGCACCCGACTGTGCGCCTGATTGTGGGCCGGATTGCTGCGGCGTCGTCGGCGACGTCGGCACCTGCGGCTGCGAGGGGGAAGAGACCGACGCATGCGAGCGCGGTCACCGATGCGACGATGCATCGGGACGAAAGCGGATGTGAATCCTCTTCATGATGACACTCACTGGTGGGGATGTCTCAATCTTAGGGTCCTCGAGGGGCGTGAGTGGGGCGCGTGGCGGTCAGTGCGTGAGGGGCTCTCGCTGGCAGGGGTCTGCGTGCGCGGGTCGCGCGGTGAGAAGCGCTGAAAGCGTTGTGTCCTGCGTCAAATGAGGCTTATGATACTTTTTATAAAGTTCGTCAACACTTGCTCGTCCCGAAGGAATGAACTCCGTGTCCAAAGAAGGACGTCATCATCCCCTCGTGCCCGCAGCGCTGAGCTGCTGCGTCCCTCGCCGGAGGGGTCACCGTGTTCTCGGCTTGCGACCCCAGGCCGGACGGCTCGTGGATGCAGTGTCACCAGTGCCAGAACTGTGGTGGCCAGCTCGGCGGGCCTCGTCGTGTTCTTCGGAACCGCGGCTTTCGTCAAGAATAAAGGCGTGCGCCTGGCCCTCCAGGCCCTCTCGCTGATCGGCGCGATCGTCGTCTTCTTTATCCCCGGCGTCATCTGCCCGCTGTGCATGATGAAGACGATGCGCTGCCACACGGTGTTCCAGCCCCTTCGTGCGCATCATGAGCGTCCTCGTCGCTGGTGGCGGCGTCGCCGCCCTGGTTCACACGCTCAAGAAGGACCGGGCCTCTCAGGCCTGATGTCGAGGCGGTGACACGCGCGCCTGACCCAGGCAACCATCAGGAGAGGGAGCCGTCGCACTCGCGGCGGTTTCTCCTCGCGTTGATCCGCGGCCTTTCGTGGTCTACAACCATCAGCGCGGGTCGCGTTATGCCGAGGCGGTCCGCCTGGCCGAGGCCGGGGACACGTCGGCGCGTACGCGATCTTCGTTGGGCTGGCGGGGCTACGCGGACGCGGCAGCAGCGCGGGCGGGCCTCGTCGAGAAAGACCCGGCGCTGCCCTACCGGAGGGCTGCCAGGGGACCTGATCGACTTTCGGGCTCCTTCGAACAGGATGGCGATGAGCGCAACGGACCCGAGCCGATCCAGTGGATCGTCCTCGAGCGCTTTCGATGATCAGCCTGCTGGTCCTCAGCGCCGACGTGCTGGACGGGCCGCCAGTACAACCACGTGCCCTTCCAGGATGTGACGTGGGCTGACTGCGATCTGCGCGCGTGGATGAACGGCGACTTTTTCGATGCCGCGTTCACGCCCGCCCAGCAGGGATCATCCCCTCGGTCCTCAACGACAACGCGGACCAGTCGATCACCGGCGACTCGGGCGGCGCGCCCTACGCAGGATCGCGTCTTCGCGCTGAGCGAGCAGGAGAGCGTCATCTACCTGAGCAGCGTCGCCGACCGATCCGATATCGGCGCGGCACCCGCCAGCCAGGCCGCGGCCTCGGGCACCCCTGTCCGTCAGCGAGGACGGGACCGCCGACTGGTGGCTGCGCTCGCCGGGCACCTACGCCTTCGCCGCGCAATACGTCGACACCGCGGGCACCCCGCTGCCCAGCGGCGCGAACGTCGACGTCCTCTACGGGGTGCGCCCCGCTCTGTGGATCGATATCGCCGAGGTCGGTGGAGGTCAGCAATGACGCGTGACCTCACGCTGCGCCTCGTTCCCGTCAAGAACATCCGGGCGCACCCGGTGCGTGCCGCGATCATCCTGGTTCTCGCGCTCGCCCAGGCGGCGTGCGTGTTTGTTGGCCTCGTGGCGCTCGACGGCATGCGCGCGCAGCTGAGCCTGGCCGAGCGCAGGCTTGGTGCCGACCTCGTCGTCTACCCGACGACCTGCCTGAATCAGGTCGACAAGAGGCAGCTGAGCATGCTCGGCACCCCCGCCCAATGCGACCAACCGCGCGCGGCCCTGTCGCGCATGGACGCCAACGAGGACATTTCGGCCGTCACCGTCCAGCTCGCTATCGCGGACACGCAGCCGGGCGGGACGCCCCTGTGGATCGTCGGTTACGACCCGGCGACTGACTTCGTTATCTCCCCGTGGATTGCCGAGGGCGAGGGGGCAGCGCCCCCGACGGGGACCGTCGCGGTCGGTGCCGCCGTGCGCCAGGATCCGGACGGCCAGGTCACGCTCTTCGGGAAGCAATGGTCGGTCGGCGCACACCTGGAGGCCACCGGCACCGACACGGATACCATCGTCTTCGTCACCATGGACACGCTGCGCCAGGTCATCGCCGCTTCCGCCGAATCCGGCGTCGACGCCTACGCCTCCCTGAACCCCGACCAGGACTACACGGTCGCCCTCGTGCGGGTCACCAATCCGAGCGACGTCGGCGCAGTGACCGAGTGGATCAACCTCTACGTGCGCAAAGTGACCGCCGTGCGCTCCGATGTCGCCGTCGCCGCCACGGCCTCGGACGTGAGCGCCCACCGAAGTGTCCTCCTCGGCGTCCTCAGTCTCGCCTGGCTGATCCTGCTCGCAGCCCTCATGGTCGCTCAAGCCACCCTCATGAACGAACGCCGCCACGAAATATTCGTCTGGCGATCCATCGGAGCCTCACGCGCGACCATCGCCCGCGTCATGACCGCCGAATCCCTCATCGTCCACGCGGCGGGCGCGCTCGCGGGCGTCGTCGTCGGAGCCGCCGCCCTACCCCTGCTCGGTGATGCCCCCACGCTCGCGGCGCTGACCACCCCGGCCAGGTCGGCCCCCCTCGCGCTCGTGACCGTCGCCCTGCTGGTAGCCTTCGGCGTGGCCGGAACCCGCCTCGCGCTGGCGCGGGTGAGCCGCGCCGCGCAGGGAAACAAGCTCGCGCCGATCTAGGCGCACGACAGGAGGACACACATGCTTTCGCTCGCGCGACTGCCCTGGATGAACCTGCGCGGCTACCCGGTGCGCACGGGGACCCTTTGTGGTCTTCTCAATGCTCATGACGATGGCGATGTTCGGCGGGACCATGCTGGTGTCGGGTATTGACCGGGGCCTGCGCACCGTTGAGTCGCGCCTCGGCGCGGACATCATGGTGACGCCCGCGGACGCCGACGACTTTGACCCGCAGGCGTTCCTAGTGGGGGCCGAACCCTCCTACTTCTACATGGACGAGGCCACCCGCGACCAGGTCGCCGCCGTCGACGGCGTCGAGGCCGCGTCCGCCCAGCTTTTCCTGGCCACCGCCCGCGCCTCGTGCTGCTCGGGACGCTACCAGGTCATCGCATTCGACCCGGCGACGGACTTCACCATCCAGCCGTGGATCTCTGACACGGTGGGGGCCTTGGACCTCGGCGACATGGAGGTCATCGTCGGCGCGAACGTCGGCGTGGCGGACCCGGAGAACTTCTCGCTGTTCGGCAACAAGCTGCGCGTCGTCGCCCAATTCGACACCACTGGATCGACGCTGGATAACGCGGTGTACGCCAACTTCGATACCGCGCGCATCCTCATCGATTCCTCCCTGGACAAGGGACTCAACAAGTACACGACCCTCGACACTGGCCACATCATCTCTTCGGTCATGGTGAGGGTTGCGCCCGGCCGTGACGTCGATGCGGTCGCCGCCGACATCCAGGCGAGTGTGCCCGGGGTGAACGTGACGACCTCGACGACGATGGTTAGTGGCATCGCGCGCTCGCTGGAGGCGACCTCGCGCACGGTGACTGTGCTGGTGGCGCTCGTATGGGGCGTTGGCCTGGCGATGATCACCCTGATCTTCGTCCTGATGATCGTCGAGCGTAAACGCGAGTTCGGCACTCTCATCGCCCTGGGCGCGCATAAAGGCCTGGTCGCGCGGATCGTCGTGTCCGAGGCCGTGGCCGTGAACGCGGTCGGCGCGGGCCTGGGCGTCCTCGTCTCGGGGGTTCTCATCACCTCCTTCTCCGGGCTCGTGAGACAAACAATCGGCCTGGGGTTCCTGATCCCCTCCCTCCCCGTGATCGCCGGCCTGGCGGCGGGGGCTGTGGCCGCGATGGGTCTGGTCGCCCTCGTATCATCGTGGATAGCGCTGCGCGCCCTGAATACGGCGGATGCCAGCGCCCTACTCAAGGAAGGCGAGTGACATGCTCATTGAAGCGACCTCCCTCACGAAGGATTTCCCCCGTGCCCGCAAGGGGAGCCGTGTCTTTACTGCGGTGGCACCGCTCGACCTTGCGCTGGAGGCGGGGCAGTTGACCGTCATCACCGGGCATTCGGGCAGCGGTAAGAGCACGCTGCTGTCCATGCTCGCGGGCATGCTCCCGCCCACGGCCGGCACGGTTCGGCTGGGGGAAGCGGACCTGTACGCGATGCGCGACGAGGAACGCTCGCGCTTGCGTAACGAGCGCATCGGTCTGATCCCGCAGGGGCACACGGCACTGCGCAGCTTGAGCGTGCTCGAGAACGTGCTGCTTCCTTCCGTGCTTTATGCCAAGGCCGAGCCACCGCGGGTGCGCGCCGAGGAACTCTTGGGTGCCGTGGGGCTGTCCGATCTGGCGGACGCACGCCCCAATGAGTTGTCCGGCGGCGAGCTGCGCCGCGTCGCCGTGGCCCGCGCGCTCCTCATGAACCCGAGCATCGTCCTGGCCGATGAGCCGACGGCCGGCCTGGATGCCGAGAACGCGACCACCGTCCTGCGCCTACTGCGCGAGGCAGCCGATGGGGGAGCAGCCGTCCTGATCGTCACCCATGAACCCGAGGCACGCCGCTACGCCGACCGCACCTTCGCAATGGACGGCGGTCACCTCTCCTCGGAGCAGACCGCGTAGGGACGAGGCCGTGGTCGCTTCAGTGTTCCTGTGCCCCGCGGGGTGCTGAGGCTTATCGACCCAACGCTCGGTCAGAGGGGGAACGTGACCAGGGACCCTTGTGTGGGGCGGTGAAGGCTCTCGGTTATGAATTGAGACACTCTGTATTGCATGGGCCCGTCTAACCATTTCGACCCTACTGGTCATAGTTGGCATCGAATGTCGGCTGCGAACGCATGATTATCTGATAAATGCTGGGCTATGTTCGATTCTTATCGCTGACCAAGAGTTCAGAGAGGTTATAACGGAACTGTCATGCCTTGGAATTCTGAAAATAACACCGAGTTATTGTGTGTCAGGCGATAACTGTCAGACATGGAGTTCGCTCAACAGTGTCATTAGGCTGGGACCCAGGTCCTATCAAATTTCGCTAGTTGAAGGAGAAGTCGATGTCCCGACTGCGCCCTTTCCGCTCCCGTGTGGGAGTTGTGGGGCTGCCGGCCTGGCAGCCCTCTCGCTCTCGTCACGTCGCTGACGCCCCTCGCTCTGCGAGCCAGCGCCGCCGACGAATCGGTCCAATCGCCCAAAGGCCACGTCGTCTCAGGACGTTGCCCAGTCCTCGTTATTGAGTGAGGAGAGTACCGCTGAGGAGGAGAGCCGCCAGACTGACGCCCCGGCCTCGTCCGACGAAAAACGTCGCTGAGGTCGCTGCCTCCGATGAGGAAACCCCCGAGGATAAGCCGCGCGTGCGCCGTACCCGCGCGGTCGCGGAAGACCATGCGACTCCCTGGCTCTGAACGTCGCGAACGACGCAGAAACCCCTGCGCATCCACGATGATCAGATCACGACGATTAACTTCTCCTGCTCCTCGGTGACCACCCCCTGTAAGCAGGCGGAAATCGAGCTGACGCTGCCCGGCCCCATCACGCCGGCCGGCCTCAAGCTCATCGAGCGCGGCTACGGTCGTACCCCGTCACGTAGCAGCGTGACCAAGACGATGACCTACGGCCGAAAAGTACCCTGGACGGCACGCGCGTGCAGCGCCACATCTTCAAGCTGAAGGATCCGCTGTCCCGCCGGCACGTCCGACCGTATCCAGGTCACCTGGCACCTACGACAGCTTCGACGTGCCGAACAACTCGACGACCACCCAGAAGGTGCGCTTCACGGCGCTGAACGCTGAGACGGTCGAGAACGAGCTGACCACCACGTGGACCGCGACCACCGACGTCGCCATCGAAAAGAGCTGGCCCCACCGCCCAGGCGAACTACCCCTGCAGTCGGTGGCGAAAGCAACCTACAAGCTGCGCTACGGCTACCAGCAGATCGACCAGGACCAACCCCAACAAGGTCGGTATCCGCTGGAATCGGCCTCGATGAAAGAGTCCCTACCCTGAACGGCCTCGGCTTCGTGGGTGTCCAGAACATCAAGGTCGTGGACCCGCTGTCCGCGCAGGCCGTCTTCGTCTCGGCCTCGACGGCGGCGTCTACGACGCAGCGACACACGCCGTCACCTGGTCCTACGACAAGTGGCTCTGGCAGAACCCGATCGAGTCCACCGTCACCGTGAAGTACCCCGAGGGTACGGTCACGCTCGACGAGACGGTCACCAACAAGGCGACTATCACCGCCGAGGTCATGAACGACCCGACGACCATCGTCTCCAAGAACTCTGAGATACGCACGGTTTCGCCGAGCGTAAGCTCTGCTGGTCGCATCATGAAGACCGGCAACGACTTCCAGTACCAGGTTCGCAGCGGCCTCACCCAGTGGCGTTTCGCCGGCATCAACTACGGGTAACACCGACGCTTCACTTCCGCTGGAAGACGCTGCCGTGCACCTGGTCCACCCAGGACGCCAAGGCCGCCAGCGATTCGTGCGATAAGCCCACCATGGTGAGCCCCTACCGCTTCAACATCTTTTCCAAGTCCGGCTACGAGGAAAATGGCGGATGGACCCTCGAGTACTGGACCAACAAGGGCAACCACGAGATCTGCTAATTACACGAAGACGACCGGCCTGACCCTGCCCGACGGCGAGTGGATCACCCGCTACATCATCGACACCGACGCCGCCCCCGCAGACCACTGCCCCCAGGCGTGGCTGCACAGGCACGGCTCGCGGACCTTCCGACCACGGAGCCCGCGGACTTCGCCTCGCACTACAACCCCGTGCCGCCTCCGGAGAAGTACTACAGCTGCGTGGCCTCCCGGACTATGTGCGCTTCCAGAACTGTGCCACCGGCACGTGTGACCGATAAGGACACCGGCGACCATCGTCACCTCAAGCGACGAGCTCTGCTCCTGGATGCGCGTGCGCGACGAGTTCCCCGAGCGTCCAGGTCTATAAGTCCGTCGGACTCAACCCCCGTGGTCGTGGGTAAGCCCGCCAGCTTCTGCATCAACGGCACCGCCAAGACGAAGGCGCGACGGTGGCACCCCACCCCTTCACGGTCGTCGACCCTGCTGCCCGAAGGCTTTTGACGTGGACGACGCGTCTCGGCGATCGTGCCCGAGAAGCGTCTCGACGCTGAAGAACCCTGACGGCACGCCCGTACGACCTCAGCAAGGTCACGGTCGAGGTCGAGAAGGACTTCAACGGAACGGGCCGCACTCTGATCCGCTGGATCGTTCCCGACCCGGTCGAAGGCAGCCTCTACTCGACCTTCAACGTCAACTGTGACGCGACCGCCGCCGCTGGACAGACACGAACGACGCCATGGCGTTCATGCCTGGCGACGGCGCGCAAGGGCTACGAACGAGGACAAGAGCCTTCGCAACACGAACTACTGCATCGGTAGCCGCGCGGTCGACGCCTTCGACGTGAACAGGGCAAACGGCTCGACCACCGAGACTACGTGTGTAACGCCAGCGACGAACTTCAACGTTGCGACGACCCCGTCGATGAACATTGCGAAGGAAGTCAAGGGCAACAAGAACGCCGACTTCGTTCCGGCCGGTGAGATCGCTGAGATCGACCCGGGTGCGGACGGTGCCTACTCGCTTTCACGATCGCCAACCCGGTAACACCCCGCTGACGAATGTCGTGGCCTACGACGTCCTGCCCGCACCTGAACGACGTGGGCGTGGGGACCCGCCTCCCACAGGCACGCGGCTCCCACTGGAGGCCCGAACCTGAACTCCACCACCTGGGCATTCCAGTCGATGAAGGAGAAGCCGGGTCGCGCTCCCTGAGATCACGCCCGTTCCGGCCTCGGACATTACGGTCCAGTACTCCACCGATCGCTAATCCCCTGCCGCGGTGAGGTCCTTCCGCGGGCGGTTCGATGAACGATGGGTCCCGCTGGCTGCACCCCCAACGCGTGGGGCGATGCCCCCTGCCGACCTGACGATGATCACGGGCTTCCGTCTGGTGATGAACCGTGACATCGAAAGTCGGCGAGAAAATCGAGTTTGTGGCGACCATGACCTCCCCGGTCAACGCCAACCTCATCGCGTGGAACTCCGTCGCCATGGCGGGCGGCTCCATGCAGAACGGCAGGGTGTCCTACCTGCTGCCCAACGAGGCACCCAAGGTCGGCATCAACGTCTCCACCGACGTCGAGGTCGCTAAGACTGTGTCCCGTGTCAAGATGAACGGCGACCAGCCGGTCCGCGACGCCAACGGCATTCCTGAGACGCTCGAGTCGACGGAACCGATCATGCCGGGCGACTACATGCTCTACCGCATCACCCTGAACAACAAGGGTCCGGCCGTGGCCTCGGGCATGACCGTCAGGAAGTGCTCCCCGCAGGCGTCAATTCATCTCCTCCGAGACGCGCATCTGCCAGGACGGTGCGACGAACCCGTGTACCGGCACCGTGAAGGCAGATTCTGGCTTTGAGGTCCTCGACACGGACTGGCGAGCCATGGAGTCCGGCGTTCTCAACACCAACCTCCACGTGGGTGGTACTGAAACGCTATACGTGTTGGTGCAGGTCCAGAACGGCACCGAGGGCAGGACCATCACGAACACGGCGTCCCTGGGCGAGTTTGATCAGATCGACTCCAACACGGACAACAACGCGGCAAGCGCATCCTTCACCGTGGGTGGTGCCATCTCGGGCACCATCTACAACGACAAGGACGCGACCTGGTTTAACGATTCGCCGGTCCTCGACAGCCCCTTCGAGGGTGTGACGGTTCGTCTGCTCGACGCGGACGGCAACCCGGTGAAGGACGCGTCTGGCGCGGACATCACTGCGAAGACTGCGGCTGATGGCACGTACAAGTTTGATCGTGTGCCGATGGGTTCGTACAAGGTCGAGGTCGTCCCGGGCGCGGCGAAGGTCGACGGTACCGACGTGAACCTGTCCGACTACAAGCAGACCTACGGCTACGGCTCGTCGACCACGCGCAGCGAGGCTGGTAAGGGCACTCTCGTCACGCCGACCGCGATCTCGCTGACCGCTGCTGCTCCCAACGCTACGAAGGTCGACTTCGCGTTCGTGAAGCCTGCGTCGGTGGGTGACTTCGTGTGGTTTGACGCGAACAAGGACGGCATCCAGGATGCGGACGAGGCCGGTGTCCCCGGCGTTACCGTCACCCCTGACGGACGGTGCTGGCAACCCGGTTATCGACCCGATGGTAACCCCGTGAAGGCTGTGACCACGGACGCCAACGGCATGTACGAGTTCACGAACCTGATGCCGAACGTCGATCGGATCGTCGCGAACGCGGGCGAGGAGAACTCAAGGTTGTCTTCACGGTTCCCGCCGGCTACTCCGCGACCACGAGCAGCGCGGGTGATCCTGAGAAGGATTCCAACGGTGCCGACAGCTCCGTGACGCTTGCCCAGGGTCAGAATGATGAGACTGTCGACTTGGGCCTGGTTGCCGATGGCACGATTGGTGATACGTTGTTCTGGGATGTTGATAACAGTGGTGGTTCTGAGCCTTCGGGGGCGGATAAGCCGTTGGTTGGCGTGACTGTCACGCTGACGTATACGACCCTGCGGGCGTGGAGAAGACGCTGACGACTGTTACGGATGCTGATGGGCATTATTCGTTCAAGGACCTGGCTCCAGCGATTATGTTGTGACGGTTGATAAGGCTTCTCTTGCTACCGTAGTGCCCCGAGTGCACCGCTCAGACCCACGCCCCGTCGGGCGACCTGACGGCCTCGGAGGGCCAGGGAGCTCGTCCTCGACCTCCAAGGTGACGCTGAGCCCTGGCGCGATGACGAACAACGACCAGGACTGGGCGTTCACCGGCGTCGCTAACACGGCGATCGGCAAGGCGATTGCGGACCCGGCCGAGGTTCCGGCGGGTGGTTTCACCCCGGCACGTCGGTGACCTACACGCTGACGGTGACGAACGAGGGTCCGAGTCCCGCCACCGGCGTCATCGCGCAGGATAAGCTCCCCGCTGGTGTGACGTTTGTGTCTGCCGAGGGCGATGGCACGTTTGATGCTGCTTCTGGTAAGTGGGATCTAGCGCTGAGGTGATCGAGAAGGGCGCGACGCGTACCCTGCGCATCACCGTCACCATCGACGCTTCCACGGCTGGTTCGGTTGTGACCAACACGGCCACGATTGAGAAGCAGGATCAGATCGGTGATAAGACGCCGGACAACACCTCGTCCGTGCCGCTGACCGCCGGCTACACGATTGGTGGCAAGGTGTATAACGATGCGGACGCGTCGTTTAGCTCCAGCGACTCCGAGACCCCCGTACGCGGGCGTCACGGTTGCGCTCCTGAAGAAGGACGGCACCCCTGTCCTGGATAAGGATGGCAACCCGGTCACGGCCGTGACCGACGCCGAGGGCAGTACTCCTTCAGCGGTCTGCCGCTGGGTGAGTACACGGTCAGCGTCGTTGACCCGACCTCTGGTCCTTTGGAGGGCACTAAGCCCACCGAGGCCTACACCGGCCGCTACAAGACGGTCGCCGACGTGAGCATCGCTGAGGCGACGGGGTCGGTCATCGACGTGAACTTCGGTCTCGTCAAGCCTGCGTCTGTTGGTGACTACACCTGGATGGACGTCAACCGTGACGGTCTCCAGGACGCCGACGAGCCCGCACTGCCGGGTGTGACGGTGACGTTGATGCGCGCCGACGGCTCTGCCGTGACGGATGCGTCGGGTAACCCGGTTGGGGCCGTGACGACGGATGCTGCTGGTCGTTACGTGTTTGAGAATCTGTTGCCCGGCGATTACACGGTGTCTTTCACGAACCCTGCGGGTTATGCGGCCACCGTGTCGGACGCTGGCGGTGATCGCGCTGCCGATTCCAATGGGACCGAGTCTGCGGTGAGCCTGGCTCTAGGCCAGGACGATGCGACCGTGGATTACGGTCTGGTCGGTACCGGTGTGATTGGTGATCAGCTGTTCGCGGATGTCAATCAGAATGGTGGGGATGCCTCGATGCTGGTGACAAGCCACTGGCTGGTGTGAAGGTGACGCTGGTGTGGACGGGTCCGGTGGTATCACCTGCACGCGAGACCACCACGGACGCGGATGGTCAGTACCGGTTCGAGAACCTGCTGCCCGGCGACTACGAGGTGTCGGCTGACCCCGAGTCGTTGCTCGCTGCCGAGCTGCTGCTTGACGTGCTGACGCACTCGCCTGCTGGCGACGTGGAGGCCAAGAAGGTTGTGTCTGAAGAAGCAAAGGCTGATAAAGGACAAGCTGGCACGGGCGTTTAACCCAACTGTGCCAGTGACGCTGACGGGTGAGGCGAATCGAGCCTGTCTCAGGATTGGGGCTTTGGTATCTCGAGTTGACACCGCGATCACCACAGGTGATCACTGATCCGGATGAGGCGGCTCAGAGACTTTCGAGTTCACTCCGGGCAAGGAAGTGACCTACACGCCGACCCTGACCAATAATGGTCCGGGCGTTGTTACGGGCGTAAAGGCCTTCGATCAGGTTCCCTCTGGCGCTGCGTTCGTGAAGGCCCAGGGCGATGGCTCCTACGATCCCGATTCGGGTGTGGGACCCGTCTGGTCTGACCTCGGCAAGGGTGATGTCAAGACCCGACGGTCACGGTGACGATCACTGGTGAGGGTGCGGGCACGCTGGTTACCAACGTTGCTCGTATCACCGGCCAGGATCAGGCGGGCGATGACTCGACCAACAACGAGGCCTCGGCCTCGTTCAAGGGCGGGTTCAACCTGGGTGGCACGATCACCGTGACCTCGGATGGGTCCTACTCTAAGAGTGAGACCGAACAGCGCTTCACGGATGTTACCGTTGTGCTCGTGGGCGAGGATGGCACCCCGGTGCTCGATGCCGACGGCAAGCCCATGACTGCGATCACGGACGAGAACGGCGCTTACCAGTTTGCGGGTCTGGCTCGGGTTCATACCGCGTGGTGATCATGGACCCCAACCCGGGTGATCTGGCTGGTCTGATTCCGACCCAGGCTTACACGGGTCGGGGCGCCACCCAGGCGAGCGTGACCATCACGGATACCTCGGTGGAGGGCGTGGACTTCGGTCTGGTTGTTCGCGCCACCATTGGGGATCGCGTGTGGGATGACGCCAACGGCAACGGCATGGACGAGGGTGAACCCGGCGTGCCTCATGCCACGGTGATTCTCACCGATGCCAACGGTGTTGAGGTTGCTCGTACCACCACCGACGGCAACGGTAACTACCGGTTCACCGGCCTGGTCCCTGGGCACCTACACCGTCTCGATCGAGGTCCCGGCCGGTTACACCGCCGCCACCACCTCGATGAGGCGTGAGTGTGACAGAAGGTGAAGAGAACCTGAGCGTGGACTTCCCGGCTCACCTCATCCTCACCCCCGCCCACACCCACCAGTGGCGCTCGTCAGCCGGGCCTGGCCCGCACTCGCTCGGATGCGTCCGTTCTGGGCGGTATGGCGGCCATGGCAGCCATCGCTGGTGTTCTAGCTCTGGCGGGCAAGCGCCGCTGCGACCGCGAGGACGCCTCAACCCGCAGGTGGGCGCACGCCCCACACGGGGTGAGCCCACACAGTGACGGAGGGGCACGAGACCACACCGGTCCTCGCGCCCCTCCGTGTCTTCACTACGTGGTCGATATTTTGTCTGGGTGAGAGAGATGAATCTAGTTGGATGCGCTGACAAAATTGACCTTCAGCATATTTGATATGAATTGTGTCACTAATCCTTTGGTGGTGTAGGGTTGCAGGATCGGAGCGTTGGTCACATTTTTGCGCGTTCTATCGCTGGATACTGAACCTAAATGCGCTGTGGCCTGGGGTGAGATGTAGCTGGTCATGTTGACCGATTGTTTGAAAAAGTTGGTAAACAACTGTCACCGTCGTAATGGCTGATAGTATGGCCGAAAAAGTGCGTGTTGTCAGTTATGTATCAACGTTTGGTGATTGCTTGTTTTGTGTTTACGCTTACGTGATAAGTCCTGTCAGACTTTGCTAGTTGAAAGAGAATGCTAGTCTCGACCACGTTCATTGAGTGCTCGCCTGAGCGCTGCGGGTGCCGCCAGCTTTGGCTGCTCTCTCACTACTTGTTACATCACTGACCCCTTGCGCCGCGAGCAAGTGCAGCTGATGAGAGTACGCAATCGCCTGGAAGCTGTCATCATCTCAAGACGTTGCGAGTGACGCCGAGCCATCCGCCGAGGCCGGGCCGGGGCCGAAGCCCCGACGCCGAGGGCGGAGCTGAAACCCTGACGGCGATGCTGGCGCTGAGGCTCCCGCTGCTGAGGTTGCTCCGAGGATCAGCCTCGTACCCGCCGCGCTCGCGCCGTCGAAGATGATTCCGCAACCCTGGCACTGACCGTCGTCAATGACGAGGAAACACGTCGATTCTGAGGTACGCAGACGACGACGATCAACTTCTCCTGCTCCTCGGTGACTACTCCCTGTCGTGGTGGCGTCATTGAGGTGATCGTGGTGCGCCTGTTACTCCCCGCTGGAGTCGAGGTGACGAGTGATAGTTATGACGGTGTTCGTACTCCGGGAAACACTGTAGTCAAAAACTGAAACGTTTTTCGGTTCCGGGACCGTCCTGCTGTGCGGCGATACGTCTATACGTTGAAAGATGAGATCCCTGCAGGCACATCTGATCGTGTGCAGCTGACGTGGAAGTATCGTGGGAATGACGTGCCAGACGGGTCGGTGACGACGCAAACGGTATCATTTAAGGCGCTCGAATGCATCGACGGTGGAGCAGAGCCTTAAGACGACGTGGACGGCATCAACGGCTATCGCCATTGTAAAGACAGGGCCGACCGACTCAACGCGTTATCCCTGCTTCTCGGTGGCGAGGTTACCTATGGCTGCAATATGGCTATCAGGGTAATATTGCATCGCGTCCCGACTTGCCCGGTCAAGGGTGGTTGCGTCCTGGAAGGTGATGGTGTCGGTCTCGTAACCGTCGCAGGACATTAAGGTCGTGGATCCGCTCCCCTCGCCCAGGCCATCTTCCTTTCCGCGTCAGACGGGGGTGTCTACGATGCTGCATCGCACAGTGACTGGCAGTATCCTTCTTGAGTCTGCAAAATACGATCACGTCGATCTGACCGTTAAGCATCCTGAGGGCACCTTCAACATCGGCGATACGGTGACGAATACGGCCACCATCACGGCCGCTCGTCAAAAATGATCCAGAGACGAAGCTGTCGAAAACTGCGGAGTTTACTCATGGTTTCGGCAAGAGTTTCCTCGGGGGTCTCATCGATAAGGGCGCTCGCGCTGATACGTACGCGGCGCGTGGTCAAAGTGATCTTTGGATTTACAGGGCGAGCAACGATGGTAACACGGTTCTTCACTATCGCTGGGAAGTATGATGCCCCTGTCTGCGGTCGTCGCAGGACGCCGCGTCGCCGGCGATGCTTAGTGATCAGCCGGCAGTCGTCGGGCAGCAGCGACTTTTACGTACGAGGAAAAGCTGCCAGCGAGAATATCGGTTCGTGGACGCTAGAATACTGGACTAACAAGGGTAGTCACGAGGTGGTGACCTACACGCGAGCGGGTGCCCTGGAGCTGCCCTGAAGGTGAGTGGATTACACGTTTTACAATCGACACTGATTTGGGGCCGGGTGAGGCCCCCGATCCTGGAATTCCATGGAAAGCTGTCGAATGATATCCCATCGTCAGAGCTCGAGGACTTTGCCAGCCACTATGACGCCGCTCTGCCGCCCGAGCAGTTCTGGGGTTTTGTGGCTTCAAAGGACTATGTCCGCCTCCAGAATTGCGCGCGTCTGTTTCCGTGACGGATAAGGAGACGGGAAGTTCTCGCAAGTGATGAGAATTCAGTGCGTGGCTGCGCGTTCGGAATCTCTTCCGCATGCAGGTCTACAAGGGAGTGTTCACTAATCCTCTGATCGTCGGTAAGACTGCGGAGTTTTTTTCCTTCGGACAGACATTCAGCCTCAGTCCAGCGATGGTGTTCCAACTCCGTTTACGATGGTCGATCTGCTGCCTGAGGGTCTCGACGTGGACGAGGCGCCACCGGTTGTTCCTGAAAAAGGGCTTTGTTTTGAAGAATCCTGACGGCACTCCTCACGACTTCGAGCAGGGTTCAGGTGTCGCTCGAAAAAGACTATAACGGCACGGGCCGCACCCTGATTCGCTGGGTCGTTCCCGACCCCGTTGAGGGTAGCTTCTCAGTGTTTCAACGTGAATGTTCTGGCGACCATTCTCTGCCGGGGCCGGAGAGAATCTGGTCTATGGCTACATGCCGGGGACACGCCAAGCCCCACCAAGGTCGATAAGAGTCTCGCGTAACGAACGTTACTGCTATTTCCAAGATCGGAAGCAGGATACCTTCGATCTGAATAAGAACGGTTCGACGGAAGATTATCTATGCTTTCAATCGGGGAAGTTCACTCGTCGCGAATACGCCGGGTATGGCGATGACGAAGGAAGTCAAGGGTATTAAGAACGCCGACTTCGTTCCGGCCGGTGAGGTTGCTGAGATTGATCCGGGTGCGGATGGTGCTTACCGTTTCACGATCGCCAACGCCGGCAATATGCCGTTGACGAAGGTCGTGGCCTACGACATCCTGCTCTCACGTGGGTGACGTGGTGTTGGCCCGGCCTCGCAGGCTCGTGGCCTCGTGGAAGCCGAATCTGAACCCACTGACTGGGCGTTTGAGTCGGTGAAGGAAACGCCGGGTCGTGATCCTGAGGTCACGCCGGTCCTGGCCTCGGACATCACGGTCCAGTACTCGACCGTGCCGAATCCCCGCCGCGGCGAGGTCATGCGGCAGTGGGTGGCGCGATGAACGACGCCCCCGCTGGCTGTACTCCTGACGCGTGGGTGATGCTCCTGCTGACCTGACGACGATCACCGGCTTCCGTCTGGTCGTGAACCGCGATATTGATCCCGGTGAGAAGATCCGCTTTGTTGCGACCGATGACCTCCCCGGTCAACGCCAACCTCATCGCGTGAACCCGTGGCCATGTCTGGTGGCGTCACCGAGAATGGTAGGGTGTCCTACCTGCAGCCCAACGAGGCCCCCAGGTTGGTATTAACGTGTCCTCTGACGTGGATGTTACCAAGACGGTTGCTCGAGGAAGATGAACGGCGATGAGCCGGTTCGTGATGCCAACGGCCTGCCGGAAACCATCGAGTCAAGCGAGGCGATCATGCCGGGTGACTACGTGCTCTACAAGGTGAACCTGAAGGCCAAGGGCTCCGGCGGTTGCCTCGGGCATGAACATTGCCGACAAGCTGCCCGAAGGCGTCGAATACGTGTCCGCCGAGACGCGCATCTGCCAGATGGCGCGACGGACCCGTGCACGGGTCCGGTCTACGCGACCGCGACCCACGACCCGGCGACGGGAACGTGGGCAGCGATGGAGTCCGGCATTCTCAACACTAACCTCAATGGTGGTGGTACCGAGACGCTGTACGTCCTCGTAAAGGTCAAGCCCTCGACCGAGGGAGTGACCATCACGAACACCGCGACGCTGGGTGTGTTCGATCAGATCGACTCCAACCCGGACAACAGCAAGGACAGCGCGACTTTCACGGTTGGCGGCACGATCGCAGGCACCATTTTCACGATGCCGACGCTCGTGGACCTTCGGTACTGGCGACGACAATCCCTTCGAGAGGTGTGACGCTGCGTCTGCTCGACGCGGACGGGAACCCCCTGAAGGACGACTCCGGCGCCGACATCATCACGAAGACCGACGCCGACGGGAACTACCTGTTCAACCGCCTGCCGCTCGGCTCCTACAAGGTCGAGGTCGTCCCGGGTGACGCAAAGGTCGACGGAACCGACGTGAACCTGTCCGACTACAAGCAGACTCACGGCTACGCTCCTCCACGGACCGTACCCAGGTCGGCCAGGGCACACTTGTGACGCCCGCGCCGATCGAGCTGACGGCCGCCGCGCCCAACGTGACGAATATCGACTTCGGCTTCGTGAAGCCGGCATCCGTCGGTGACTCACGTCTGGTTTGACGCGAACAAGGATGGTCTCCAGGATTCCGATGAGCCGGTTTCTGTCTGGTGTGACGGTGACCCTGACGCGCGCCGACGGCTCTGCCGTGACGGATGTGTCGGGTAACCTGGTTGGGTCTGTGACCACGGATGCTGCTGGCAAGTACGCGTTCGAGAATCTGCGCCCGGTGACTACAAGGTGTCCTTCCAAGCGCCCGATGGCTACGAGGCGACGACCCGGATGCTGGAGATGATCGCGCCTCGATTCCCAACGGGCTTTCGGCTTCGGGTCACCCTGGTTCAGGGACAGACGGATGACACGATTGACTTCGGTGCTGCTGGTACCGGTGTGATTGGTGATCAGCTGTTCGTTGATGTGCACCAGAATGGTGCAATGCCCCCGACGCTGGAGACAAGGTACCGCCCGGTAAAGGTGACGTTGACGTGGACGGGTCCGGTGGCATGACCCGTACCTTTGAGACGGTCACGGATGCCGAGGGTAAGTACACGTTCGAGAACCTGCTTCCGAGCGACCATAAGGTGTCGGTTGATCCGACCTCGCTGCTGGAGGTTGAGCCGTTGCTGGACGTGCTGACGCATGATCCGTCGGTGACGCGGCCTCTAGACCGTTGTGTCCGAGGAGGCTAAGGCTGATAAGGACAAGCTGGCGGATGCGTTCGTTGACGGCTCGACCTGACGCTGACGGGTGAGAAGAACTCGAACCTGATCAGGACTGCGGGTTTTGGTATCTCCGCGGATACCGCGATTCTCAAGGGAGATCACCACTCCGGATGAGGAGGCCCAAGAGTCCTTCGAGTTCACCCGGGCGCTCAGGTGACGTACACGCTGACGCTGACGAATAATGGTCCGGCGCTGCGACGGGCGTGACCGCGTCCGATCAGCTTCCCTGAGGGTGTTGCCTCGGCAAGCGCTGAGGGTGATGGTCTCTACGATGCGGCCACTGGTGTGTGGGATCTGTCTGGCCTGGACCCCTGGCCAAGGGCGAGTGAAGAAGATCGCGATCACGGTGACGATCACCGGTGAGGGTGCTGGGCAAGCTGGTGACCAACGTCGCCAAGATTACGCACCAGGATCAGGTCGGGGACGACCCGACGAACAATGAGTCGTCGGCCTCGTTCAAGGGTGGTTTCAACCTGGGTGGCAGTGTCTACCGCGATTCGGATGCGTCCCTACTCCAAGGGCGATGATGAGCAGCGCTTCAGGGACGTGACCGTCGCCTCCTGAACGAGGATGGCGCCCCGGTGCTGGATGCCAACGGCGATCCGATGACCGCGACCACGGATGAGAATGGCGCCTACCAGTTTCGTGAGTTTGACTCCGGGCGCGTACCGCGTGGTGATCGTGGATCCGGATAAGGGTGACCTGGCCGGTCTGCTGCCCACGCAGGCCTCACACCGGGTCGGGGCGCCACCCAGACATCGGTCACCATCTACTGACGCGTCGGTGCAGGGCGTGGACTTCGGTCTGGTTGCCCCGCCACCATCGGTGACCGTGTGTGGTACGACGAGGATGGTAACGGTGCGGATAACGGCGAGCCCGGCGCGCCGAACGTGACCGTGATCTCAAGGACGCTCACGGCGCCGAGGTGGCTCGCACCGCCACTGACGCCAACGGCAACTACCGTTTCACTGGCCTGATCCCGGGTACCTACACGGTCGACATTGAGGTTCCCGCCGGCTATAACGCTGCGACGACCTCGATGACGGTGACGGTGGGTGAAGGTGAGGAGAACCTGAGCGCGGACTTCCCGCTCACGGTGCCTCCGGCTCCGACTCCGGAAACCCCGGCCACCACGGTTGCCAAGGTCCTGGCCCGCACCGGCACCGACGCGTCCGTTCTGGGTGGCATGGCATCCCTGGCAGCCGCAGCAGGCATCCTCGCACTGGCAGGCACACGCCGCCGCTAACGCCGGGACGCCTAACGGGCACCACGCCTGACACCAGGTAACCCCAGGCAGGGGCGCGAGACCACCACGGTCCCGCGCCCCTCCCGCATACCCGGCCCCGGCCTCGTCGATGGGACCCGTCGATCATGCTGACGGAACCAGCGGCCCGACGCTGTGGAACGCGCGGCGCGGGACGCAGATGGGGGTGGGACCAACTAGGCTTGGAGGGTGACCACAGCACTGTATCGCCGGTATCGCCCCGACACCTTCGACCAGGTGATCGGGCAGGAGCACGTGACGGAGCCTCTGAAGGCGGCGCTGCGCGCGAATCGCGTCACGCACGCGTACCTGTTCTCGGGGCCGCGCGGATGCGGCAAGACAACGTCCGCGCGCATCCTGGCGCGCTGTCTGAACTGTGCGCAGGGTCCCACGGACACCCCGTGCGGTCAGTGCGAATCCTGCCGCGAGCTGGCCACCGGCGGCCCCGGTTCGCTCGACGTCGTCGAGATCGACGCGGCCTCGCACGGCGGCGTCGACGACGCGCGTGACCTGCGTGAACGCGCCACCTTCGCGCCGGTGCGCGACCGCTACAAGATCTTCATCATCGACGAGGCCCACATGGTCACGAACCAGGGCTTCAACGCGCTGCTCAAGCTCGTCGAGGAGCCGCCCGAGCATGTCAAGTTCGTTTTTGCGACGACGGAACCTGAGCGCGTCATCGGTACGATCCGCTCGCGTACCCACCACTACCCGTTCCGCCTGGTCCCGCCGGACGTCCTCGGCCCGTATCTGACGACCCTGTGCGCCGAGGAACACATCAGCGTGGGAGAAGGCGTTCTGACCCTCGTCATGCGTGCGGGCGGCGGCTCGGTGCGTGACACCCTGTCGGTGCTCGATCAGCTGATGGCCGGCGCGATCGACGGCCAGGTCAGCTACCAGACAGCGGTGGCGCTGCTCGGGTACACGGATTCCGCGCTGCTCGACCAGTCCGTCGACGCTCTTGCGGGTGGTGACGGTGCCGCGGCCTTCCGTGTCGTCGAGCGCATGGTCGAGTCCGGCCACGACCCGCGCCGCTTCGTTGAGGATCTCCTCCAGCGTCTGCGCGATCTGCTCATCATCGCGGTGGCCGGCGACGGCGCGCGCGACGTCTTGGCCGACACGCCGCAGGACCAGTTCGAGCGCATGCAGCGACAGGCACAGAATTGGGGGCCGCACGGCCTCTCCCGTGCCGCGGACCTGACCGACGAGGCCCTGCGCGCCATGACGGGCGCGACCTCGCCCCGCCTCCAGCTCGAGCTCCTCGTGGGGCGTATCCTCGTGCCCGCGCCCACCGCCGCGCCCGCACCGGGTCCCGTCCAGGGAACGGTCGGAATGACCGGTGGGGGAGCGCCGCGCCAGGTGTCCTCCGCTTCGTCATCCGAGGCCTCCTCGGGTCGTTTCGGCGCTCGCGAGGCACGCGAGGCCCTGGCCCGGAAGAAGCAGGAGCGCGCCGAGGCCTCGGCCCCCGCCGCGCAGACGCCCGCGTCGCCTGCCTCGTCCGGACCCGCGCCCCAGGGCATGCCCGCGTGGGGGAGCGGCCCCGATTGGGGTTCCGCGAGTCCTGCGCCTCGTTCGCCCGAGGCCTCCCAGGAACCCGCGCAGCACGCGCCGGGGGAGCGAGCCTCAGGGGGGCGCGGCGAGCGCCCCGCAGGTGATCGAGCTGAGCACCCCGCGAACGAGCGTCCCACGAATGATCGGTCCGCTCGCGAGCGCGGCGAGCACGCCTCGAGCGACCAGCACGAGTGGGGTCGCAGCGAGCGCTACGATCAGCAGGGTGGCGCACGCCAGGGCGAACGTGCTCCGGCGCAGCATTCGGGCGGCCAGGCCACGCGCCAGCAGGGCCGTCCCGAGGTCCCCGAAGGCCGCGAGGCCCCCGCGCAGCGCCCCGCCCAGCCGCGACCCGACGCGCGCAGCCACGAACCGGTGCGCCGGGAAGCTCACGACCAGGAGCGAGCGCACCGCGACACTTCGGCCTCCCAGGCCCCCGGAGGCCGCGAGGCCGACATGCTGCGCGGACGATGGAACGAGGTCGTCGAACGACTGTCCTCTATCAGCCGCGTCACCTGGTCGATGGTCGGCGGCAACGCGCAGCTCGGAGCCGTGGATGGATCCGCCGTGGTGCTGCTCTTTCCCGTCGAGGCCATGGTCAACGCATTCTCGCGCGGCCCCCGCGCTGCTGACGTCGAGAAGGCCATCCGCGAGGTCACCGGCCTGACCGTCACCGTGTCCGCGCAGGTGGGGCAGGCCTCGGGTGGCCCGGCAACGACGGGTCCGTCGGCGCAGGCATCGCGTTCGGGCGGTCAACCGCGTCAGCCCCAGCGCGGAGGATGGGTCTCGGAGCCGCCCCCTTTTGACGAGGCCGCCGCGCAGGCGGCATACCACGAGGACCCCGCGCCCGACAACGACGGCGGATGGCCCGAACCCGCGCGAGCACCGGAACCTGCTCGCACGCCGGAACGCGCACCGGAGGAGTCAGCCTGGCCGGCGACCGCGACGGTGATGCCTCTGCGCCGAGCGACGCCGCGTTCAGAAGAACAACGCTGGCAGGACACGCCCGATACGTTGAGTGGGCCCGACTCGTACGAGAGTGCGTCGACGCACGAGAAGCCTGCCGCGCCCGCGTGTCTGGTGCTGCCCGAAAGGGCCGCTCGAGCTATCGCACAGGCCCCTGCCCACGACGAACACCCGGGTGCTGCCACGACGACAGCACCGGTCGCGCCACGCAAGCACTCCTTCACGGTCTTCACCTATCCTGGCGACCCGGAGCCCGCTGACGAAGCGTCGGTCGCACCCACGCAGGCTGACAGCGCGGCCCCGGCCTCGTCCCCCGTCTTTGACGATGCGCCCATCGAGTCCGACGCCTACGCGCCGACCACGCCGACGGGGTGGGGCGACCCGGCTGCGATCCCCGGAGGCGCGCCCGTCTCCTTCGACGATGGCGCGGATCAGTGGACGCCGCCGGAGGAACCGACGAACAGCGCTACCCCGACCCTGCAAGATACTGCCCAGCAGGAGGCGTCCCCGCAGGAATGGGCAGCGCAGGGAGCCGACGCGTCGGGGTGGGCGTCGCAGGACTGGTCACCGCAGGCCCCGCAGGAACCCGCTGAGCAGGCCGCTGCCTCGCAGACCCCCTCGTGGCTGGCAGCCGCGCCCGAGCCGATGCGCCCGGCTGCCTCGGATTCTCAGGTTGCCGACGCCGACGTGCCCGCCCAAGCGGGTCCCGGTAAACCCCTCACCGGTCGCGCCGCCGCTGAGGCCGCCTTGCGCGAGAAGGCCCAGCGCGAAGCCACCGTCGCCTCGACCCGCACTCACGCGGCCGACGACGACAGCGCCAGCATCGACGACGAAAACATTGAACACTCGCAGACGATCGGCCTGGCAGCGGTCCTGGAGATCCTCGGCGGACGGGTCATCGAAGAGAAGATGACCGAGGGAGGATACTGACATGTACGACGGTGCCCTGGCCGACCTCATCGACCAGTTCGGACAACTGCCCGGCATCGGCCCGAAGTCCGCGCAGCGCATGGCCATGCACGTCCTGGACGCGGAGCCCGATGAGGTCGCGCGCCTCGTTGACGCGATCAACGCCGTGCGTGGGCGCGTGCGCCACTGCGACATCTGCGGCAATCTCACGGAAGAGGACCAGTGCTCCATCTGCCGCGACGTGCGCCGCGACCCCAGCGCGATCTGCGTCGTCCAGGAGCCCAAGGACATCCAGGCGATCGAGGGCGCGCGCGTGTTCCGCGGGCGCTACCACGTCCTCGGAGGCGTCATCGACCCGATCCACGGGGTGGGGCCGGACCAGCTGAACATCGCCTCGCTCATGAGCCGCCTCGCCGACGGGACGGTCACCGAGGTCATCCTGGCGACCAACCCGAACGTCGAGGGCGAGGCGACGGCTGCCTACCTCGCGCGCATGCTCTCCACGATGGGCGTTGAGACCTCGCGCCTGGCGATGGGCCTGCCCATGGGCGGCGACCTGGAGTACGCGGACTCGGTGACGCTGGGCCGCGCGCTCGAGGGGCGTCGCCGCCTCTGATCCGTTATCGACGAGGCCGGGGCTGCCTCACGCTCACGCCGCGCGCAGGGGGGCGGTGTCTCGGGCGACGGAGCGCAGCGCAGCGGTGCTCGCGATCTGCGCTGTTTGTCGCCTCCCAGGACGTGTGTTCTGTTCTCGGTGACGCACGTGTGACACAATCGTAGGTACCGCGCTGCGAGAAGACGAGGAGGCCGTGATGGTGACCCAGGCGAATGGCGGGGTGCCCCGTGTGCTCGTTGTTGACGACGAGGCGATGCTGGCGGACTTGCTCGCGCAGGCCCTGCGGCACGAGGGTTGGCAGACAGCTACGGCTAAGGACGGGCTGGATGCGCTGGCGAAGGCGTCGAGCTTCCACCCGGACATCGTGATCCTGGACGTGCAGATGCCGCGCATGGACGGCCTGGAGACGCTGGAGCGTCTGCGCGCTCGTGATCCGGAGCTGCCGGTCCTCTTCCTCACTGCACGTGACGCGGTCGCTGATCGCGTGCAGGGGTTGCGCGCGGGCGCGGACGACTACGTGACGAAGCCCTTCGACTTGGACGAGGTAGCTGCCCGCGTGGAGGCTCTGCTGCGCCGCGCGGGACGCACCCAGCAGACGGTGTCAGCGGTGCTGAAGGTCGCGGACTTGACCCTGGATGTGGACTCCCATGACGTGCGTCGCGGCGGGGAAGAGATCACGTTAACGAACACTGAGTTCGAATTGCTCCGGTATCTGATGGAAAACGTCGGAATCGTCCTATCGAAGCAGAAGATCCTGGATGCCGTGTGGAGCTACGACTTCGGCGGTCAGGTGAACGTCGTCGAACTCTACATCTCCTACCTGCGCAAGAAGATTGACGCGGATCGTCCGGCCCTCATTCGCACGGTTCGAGGTGCCGGCTACATCCTGCGGGAACCCCAGTGACGAGGCGTCCTTCCTTGGCCGGGCGGCTGTCGCGCGCGCTCGCCGCGTGCGTTGCGCTCGCGCTCATTGTCATGGTGGTGGCGTCCACGCTGGTCATGCGCTCCTGGATGCTGGCCAATATGGACTCCGAACTGCATCGTCTCTCGCAGCGCGCCGGTGAGCGCCTGGACGTCGCGGATGCGCCGGACGACGAGGTGGACACGGATGATGATTCCGACGATGATTCCGACGACGATTCTGACGACGATTCCGACGATGACGGTGCCCGCACGACCCTGCAGTCGAGCGGCCATGCTCCTCGTTCCGGCGGGCCGCTAGTTCCCGGTGGGCCTAAGGGACCCGGGTTCGGCGGCTCCGGCATTGCTGAGGGCACTCTCCAGTACGTGAGCGAGGATGGGGAGTTGGCTGGAGCAGTTGTCTCAAACTTTTCAGTGACCTACCTGAATGCGCCGGCTCTGGCGATTCTGGCTGCTGTCCCCGCGGATGGGGGTATGCACACCGTGCGCCTGAAGGGGATGGGAACGTTCCGCGTGACCGCGCGCGTGGTCGAGGGGAAGACCGTGCTCGTTGGAATCCCGATGGACAGCATTGATGATGTGGTCCTGATGCTCGTCGGGGTTGAGATAGGTCTGTCCCTCGTCGTCGCGATTGCGGCTGGGTTCGCAGGGCGCGCGTGGGTGCGCCGCGAGCTGCGCCCGCTCGGCGTCGTGAGTGCGGCGGCTGCGGATATCGCGAGCCGTGACCTCGCCGATGAATCGGAGAACTTGACGCGGGTCAGCGAGGAAGCGATCACCGGCCCCGTCGAGGTCGCGGACGTCGCGGGTGCCCTCAACTCGATGATCGACGCCGTTGAGGATGGCATGGAACGCCGCGCCCGCAGCGAGGCGAAGCTCCGTCAGTTCGTCGCCGACGCCTCGCATGAGCTGCGTACGCCGCTCGCATCGGTTCAGGGATATGCGCAGCTCGCGCGCCGCGACATCGACGAGGCCTCCCGCACTCAGGCGCTCGAGCGTATCTCCTCGGAGGGGGCGCGCATGGCCGCCCTCGTGGAGGAGATGCTGACGCTCGCGCGACTGGACGGCAACCGAGCTCTCACGTGTGATCGCGTCGACGTCATCCCGTTGATACTGGACGCCCTGTCCGACGCGCACGTGGTCGCCCCCGACCATGCGTGGGAGCTCGGGGAAGCCGTGGATGCCCCAGTCCTCGGCGACGAGTCCGCCCTGCGTCAGATCCTCACGAACCTCCTGGCCAACGCTCGTGTCCACACGCCCGCGGGCACGCGCGTCGTCGTCTCTGTCCTCCGGAGCAGGGACGAGGCCGTGGCAGCCTCCGCTGCTCCCCGCGGCCCCGCGAAGGGAGGGGGGAGTGCGACGGGTGCCCAGGCCTCGTCGATGATCACGATCCGTGTGGCCGATGACGGGCCCGGCATCCCGGCTGACATTCGCGACCGCGTGTTCGACCGTTTCGTGCGCGGTGACTCCTCGCGCACGCGGGACGGGCGCGGCTCGTCGGGTTTGGGCATGTCGATTGTCGAGTCCTTGGCGCGCGCCATGGGCGGGTCGGTGCGGCTGGTTGACAGCGAGAAGGGAACTGTCATCGACGTGACACTGCCCGCGGCGTGAAGTGAGTACGAGTGGGTGTGTACCGCCCGGCGTGCCCCGGCCTCGTGCCGCTTTCTGAGGTCCCGCGAGACGGAATCGAGCCGCCTGACTGGTCCCGACCTCGTCCATTGTGTGTGCCTGCTCGCAGTCGCGCGTTCAATGTCACCCCCGTTTACCCGTTCATATACCGGAAGTTCCCAGCGGGAACGCGCGAGCGCCGTAGGATTGACACGGTGGCGCGTGCCACCCGAATATGTGCAGACCTGCATATACCGACAGAAATGAGGGTCCAGTGGCACTGATCGTGCAAAAGTACGGCGGTTCTTCCGTCGCCGACACCGAAGCCATAAAGCGCGTCGCCCAGCGCATCGTGGACACGCACAACGCGGGACACCGCGTCGTCGTGGTCGTATCGGCCATGGGCGACACGACGGACGACCTGCTCGACTCGGCGGCCGCCCTCACGGACAACCCGCCCGAGCGTGAAATGGACATCCTCCTGTCCGCAGGCGAACGCATCTCCATGGCGCTGCTGGCCATGGCCGTCAACGAACTAGGCGTCGAGGCCCGCGCCTACACCGGCGCGCAGGCCGGCATTAAGACCGACAGCCACTTCGGTGCCGCCCAGATCATCGGCATGGTCCCCGAGCGCGTCGCCCGCGCCGTCAAAGACGGCCAGGTCGCCATCGTCGCCGGATTCCAAGGCATCTCCAGGGACGACGACGTGACAACGCTCGGCCGCGGCGGCTCCCGACACAACCGCCGTCGCCCTCGCCGCAGCCCTCCACGCCGACGTGTGCGAAATCTACACGGACGTCGACGGCCTTTCTCCGCCGACCCGCGCATCGTCCCCAGGCCCACCGCCTGCGCACCCTCACCCAGGAAGAAACCCTGAAATGGCCGCTCACGGTGCCAAGATCCTCCACCTGCGGGCCGTCGAATTGCCCTCGCCGCTACGGGGTCCCCTCCACGTGCGCCCTCGTTCTCCGAAAAAGAACGGCACCTGGATCTCCGACGCCCCTGCAAACCCCTGAACTCAAGGGGCCTCGTGCCCGACGCCGCCCCTGAAGTCCCCAGAGGAAAACGCCATGGAAAAGCCCGTCATCTCCGGCATCGCTCACGACCGCTCGCAGGACAAGATCACCGTCACCGACGTGCCGAACAGCCCCGGCGTCGCCGCCCGCGTTTCGCCGTCGTCGCCGAGGTCGGCGCCAACATCGATATGATCGTCCAGAACCCGCCGATCTCCGACCCCACGAAGGCCAACATCACCTTCACCCCTGCCCGAAGGCGACGCGCAGAAGGCCCTCGATGCCCCTCGAGGCCCACCGCGACGAAATCGGCTTTCAACGAGCTGCGCTACAACCCCAACATCGGCAAGCTCAGCCTCGTCGGCGTCGGCATGCGCACCAACCCCGGCGTCTCCGCGCGCCTCTTTTCTCCGCCCCTGTCCGACGCGGGCATCAACATCGACCCTGATCTCCACCTCCGAGATCCGCATCTCCGTCGTCACCCGCCTCGACGACCTCGACCGCGCCGTGAAGGCAGTCCACACCGCCTTCGGCCTCGACGCCTCCGAAACCGAGGCTGTCGTCTCACGGCGGTACCGGCCGCTGATCGTTCAACGACGAGGCCCGGGCCGGCTCCGCTGTTTCTGCGCGGTTCCGGCGCTCCCAGTGAGCATGGTCGGCCTCGTCCCCATAGATTTCACCCAGCGTTCGCCCCGTCGTATGGGCGCGCGCACCAACACAAGGAGAACACCATGAGTGGTTTTCAATGTCGCCGTCGTCGGTGCCACCGGCCAGGTCGGCCGAGTCATGCGCACCCCTGCTGGAGGAGCGAGGTTTCCCGGTCGACACGATTCGTTTCTTCTCGTCCGCTCGCTCGGCGGGCACGACCCTGCCGTGGAAGGGACAGGACATCGTCGTCGAGGACGTCGCGACGGCCGACTACTCGGGCATTGACATCGCCGTGTTCTCCGCGGGTGCCACCGCCTCGCGCGAGTACGCCCCCAAGTTCGCGGCCGCCGGCGCGGTCGTCGTCGACAACTCCTCCGCCTGGCGCAAGGACCCCGAGGTCCCGCTCGTCGTCTCCGAGGTCAACCCCGACGACGTCGACAACCGCCCCAAGGGCATCATCGCGAACCCCAACTGCACGACCATGGCCGCCATGCCCGTCCTCAAGCCCCTCGTCGAGGCCGCCGGCGGCATCAAGCGCCTCTTCGTGTCCTCCTACCAGGCCGTCTCCGGGTCGGGTCGCGCCGGCGTCGCCGAGCTGACCGGCCAGATCGAAGCCGGCGTCAAGCAGGACCTTCCGGCCCTCGCCCTCGACGGTCGCGCCGTCACCCTGCCCGAGCCAGGCGTGTACGCTGCACCCATCGCCTTCGACGTCGTGCCGCTCGCCGGCTCCATCGTCGACGATGGCTCCGAAGAGACCGATGAGGAGCAGAAGCTGCGCAACGAATCGCGCCGCATCCTGCACACCCCCGACCTGGCCGTGTCCGGCACCTGCGTGCGCGTCCCCGTCTACACGGGCCACACCCTGACCATCCACGCCGAGTTCGCCGGTGATATCACGCCCGACCAGGCACGCGCCCTGCTGGCTGACGCCCCCGGCGTGCGCGTCGTCGACGTCCCCACCCCGCTCGAGGCCGCCGGCCGCGACGAAGTCCTCGTGGGCCGCATCCGCCAGGATCAGGCGGTTGACGGCAAGCGCGGCCTCATCCTGGTCGTCTCCGGCGACAACCTGCGCAAGGGCGCTGCCCTGAACGCGGTCCAGGTCGCCGAGGTCGTGGCCCAGCGACTGCGCTGAATGCTCGACCTCTCGACCGTGTCGAGTACGAACTAGTTAGGTGAACGCGCGGCGGCTCCTGACGGGCCGCCGCGTGGTGTGTTGTCGGGCCAGCATTGTGCCTCGTGGGCGGCGGCTCGCCCGCGAGCCGTCCGCGCTGCGAGCTTTCGCTCGGCGCGTCGCCTCGAAGCCCGGCCAGGCCCTGCCGCCGCCACGGGCACCGCAGCCAGGCCCACTGATCCCTCCGGTGCCCTTCGCACCAGTGGGGCTAGGTCACTGTGAATAGCTCTGCCAGGCCCCGTCGCCGCCCACCAGCACCCCGGCCTGGCCCCCGTGCCCCTGCTGCCCACACCAGCACCCCGGCCTGGGTCCCCTGCCGCTCGCCCACCAGCACCCCCGGCCTGGCCTCCCGCTGCCGCCCATCGGGCACCCCTTCACACCGGCGTCGTCGCTGCATCCTTGCCCTGTGTGCGCGATAGGTTAGCATTGCCTCACGGATAGGTTACGAGCATCCGATAGCTTATTAACCCTATCCGCGTGTCGATAACCCATCCGCATCCGCACCTGCGCGCCCGCAGCGGTGCATATCAAAACCGCCCGGCGCGCGGCCAGGCGGAAAACGGAGCGGGCGACGGGAATCGAACCCGCCCCTGAAGCTTGGGAAGCTTCCATTCTACCGATGAATCACGCCCGCAATTCATCGTCCCGAAGGAATCGACCTGTCGATCATAGCGTCACGATGGACGGGCACGCAACCGGCGTCTCGCGCACGGTGCCAGCCTGCGGCGCGGGTGCGCTGTGCGATGGCGGTTGTCGCGCTGCTCTCGACAACAAGGCCGCATCCGCCCATGCGTGCACGCCGATCCAACGAGGAGGCGGCAGCGCTCACCGCTCCCTGCCGCAGCTCACGCCTCGCGGTCCGCTCCGAGATGGTTCCGGTTCTGTTGAGCGTGCTGACCGCGGATACACTGAGGATCGCTTGACCGATTGGAGGACCCATGCCTCGTCCCGTGGTGGCCGCAGCCATCGTCGATTCCCTGAACACTCCGACCGTGCTGCTTGCGTGCTCGCGCGCGTACCCTGCAGGAGCTACGCGGCCAGTCTGAGCTGCCCGGCGGCAAGATCGAAGAGGGCGAGGACGCGGTGGTGGCGCTCGAGCGTGAGATTGTGGAGGAACTCGGCGCGCACCTGCGGGTGGGGGAGCGCGTCTGCTCGGACGGCGGCCTGTGGTGGCCGATTCTGGGCGGGCGCGTCATGGGCGTGTGGCTCGCGGAGGTTGCGCCCAGTTCGCCGGCTCCGCGCGCTGGTGCCTCGCACCTGGAGGCGCGCTGGGTGCCGATCTCCGAGTTGGGGGACCTGCCCTGGATCGTCGCGGACCTTCCTATTGTCGAGGCCGTGGCTGTGCGTTGCAGCCGGTGACACGTCGCGCGTCGCCGGGGAGTGGTGGTCGAAGTGAGCGCGCGTGAGCTGTGTCGGGCGCGCTGAGAGGGTGAGTGATAAAGCTTGCGTTGCTTCCGCGGCGCGGGGAATGGTGCCCGCCACCATTTGACGACACATGGGGACCGGATGTCAGAATAAGCGCATGCCGAAGATTATTGGCGAGTCCCTCGCCTCCCACCGCGAGCTGACCCGCACCCGCTTGTTTGATGCGCTCGGGTCTCTCATGGCCGAACAGGCCTTCGAATCCATCACGATGAGCCGATTGCTGAGCGCGCCGGCGGGGCGCACGGCGGTGTACAACCACTTCGCGGACAGCGAAGCGCTGCTGCTCGCCTACATGCGCCAGGTCACCGAGGAGTTCACGCGGGTGCTCACCGCGCGCCTCGAGGCTGAGCCTGATCCGCCTCATGCGCCTGCGCTCTCACATTCGCGCGCATCTGCAGATGATCAGCCGCTACCACGTGAAGGCGGGCATGGGCCTGCGTGCGGCAGATGTCGGGTCGGGGTGCCTCGCACCCGCATGATCACGCGGGTATGGTGGGCGAGGTCCTCATTGGGATCCCCTCGACGAGGCCATGGAACGGAACTTGATCGCGCAGCAGAATACGCTGGGCGCGGTTCATCTCATTCATGCGACGCTGGCGGGCCAGCGTCTCCCGGCGGATGCGGCGCACCGTGAGTCGGCGCTGGCGCTGGTGGAGACCTTTATTTTGCGAGGCCTGGGTGCCTCCGAGGAGAACGTGCGTCATGTCACCGCTTCGCCTCTCCCTTCCGGGGAATAGTGGGCGCGCCGCGTCCGTTGATTCAGACAGAACACAGGGGTCGCCCGCCCCGACTGACCTGCCGACCAGAGTGTCGGCGACACAAGGAGAAACATGGCTACCGTTACCTGACGCAGGAGAATCTCGAGCAGACTGTGTTCGCCGGCGGCATCGTCCTGGTTGATTTCTGGCGACCTGGTGCGGCCCGTGCCGCCAGTTTGGCCCCGTTTTCGAGGAGGCCTCCGAGAAGCATCCCGACGTCGTGTTCGGCAAGATCGACACGGATGATCAGCAGCAGCTCGCGATGGCGGCTCAGATCACGTCGATCCCGACGCTGATGGCTTTCCGCGATGGCATCGCGGTGTTCCGCCAGTCGGGCGCGCTTCCGCTGTCCGCCCTGGAGGACCTGATCTCTCAGATCCAGAACCTGGACATGGATGACGTTCGCGCGAAGATCGCCGAGGCCGACAAGGCTGAGTGACTGCGTCCCAGAGATGTCGATGGGTCCTGAGGTAGAACTCGGGACCCATTCTCACATGTCTACTGCAGAAGCTGGAAGGGCAATCAGAGTGCTGATATGCGAACGATCATCGCATCTCCTTCTTCCGCCAGCCCCCCCAGTCTTCCCTGGGGGCATTAGCATCTGCAGGTTGTCTCCCCTTAGACGCAGGACGGTCGGCGTGAGACGCTCGCCGGGCGGCGGGTGATGAACTCGCGGTCGGCGTGGTCGCCGACCATGAATGAGTACCGCCGACGATCCTGAAGCCGTGGCGCGCGTAGACGTTGCAGCCCGCGTAGTTTTCGCCCACACACCGATCCAGAGGGTGCGCGCGGCCTGTCGCGTTCGAGCCACTCTAAGCGCGGTGCGCAGCAGCGTGATCCCGTGGCCTCACTCCTGGTGTCCGCGCAGGATGAGGCGTTGGATCCTCGCCGTCGCCGGGTGCGACGTCGGGTGGGGCAGGTGTGCGGGGCAGGCGGTCAGCAGCCGATGAGTCCGTCGGGGAACGAGGCCGCTTCTCCCGGAATAGGGATGCTGGGGTGTCGCCTGGATATGAACGGGGCCGGGGAGGAAACGAGATCGCTGGGCGTGCAGGAGGCCTCGTCCGGTGATGACGGGCCACCGACTGCGTCCTCGAAGAGGAGCCAGGTCGCGCGCTGCGGATCTTGAAGTTCGGAGCGTAGGATGGCGGGGGAGTAAGCTTGGTCGAGAAAGATAGCTAAATCGCCCGGCGCGTAGAGGTGCTCGAAGGTCTGGGTGAAGCACTCGCGGGCGAGCGCGGATAGCGCGTCGGCGTCGGCGGGTGTGGCGCGGCGAATCATGGCGTCCTTTCGGTCAGTGTGTTCTCAATCGTAGGCAGAGCTGGGACGACGCGCCGGGCGGCCCCAGAGAACCCCAAGAGCAACCTGAGAATGAGTATCAACCATTGCTCTGGCTATGACGTGCGCCTTACAATAAGGCGATTAACGAACATTAAAGGAGACGGACGTGGTACGTAAGACCTGCACCGCGCAGGTGCTCAATATTGTTAAGGCACTCTGCGTGGGTCATCGTCGCGGCGTCCCTGGTCAAGTTCGCGTTTTTCCCCCGCCGCGCAGGAGAGGAGCAGACGGCGACAGCATGGACCCGGGTGGAACCTTCGGGCAGATGACGATTTCTGTAGGCCGCTCGGACATTACGAACACTGTGAGCGTGACGGGCACGATCCAGGCGGATGAGCCGGTGAATGCTCGCGCGACGCTTGACGGCGAGGTCGCGCGCGTCTATGTCAACGACGGTGACACAGTCGCCAAGGGTGACGCCCTCATCCAGATCCGGCAAGGAAAATCCCGGGCGAAACCCGCCAAGTCACCGATGAGGACGGCAACGTCACCATGGAGACCGGGGTTTCACCAACATGAGACGGTCGCCGCCCCCGGTGACGGCAGTGTCCACTGAGCGTCCTGGTGGGACAGCAGTCTCGCGATTGGCGACACGGTCGCCTCGGTCGCCCCCTCCACGTTCTCGGCCGTCGCCGCCCTGAGCGCCGACCAGATGTACCGCCTCCAGGAGGCACCCTCCACCGCGACCGTCACCATTAAGAACGGCCCGGCCCCCTTCGAGTGCACGGACGTCACGCCTCGTTAGCCCCACGAGCAAGACGCGGGACGCGAAAACTCGGGTGCTCTGAGAACTCGGCTGTGGCCTCGACGGACCTGAAGGCCTCGCTGCGCCGATTCCCTCCGACCAGACTGTGTTCGCGGGCCTGCAGGTGAACCCCGAGATGACGACGGGATCGGCGACGGCGTGCTTGCTGTGCCTGTCTCCGCGGTCGAGGGTCGCCACCAGACCGGCACCGTCTCACCCGCCAACCTCCGACCCGGCCAACCCGAGAAGCGTCTCGGTCACCCTGGGCTTGGACTGACGAAAGATGGTCGAGGTCAAGGAGGGACTCGAGGAAGGCGAGGAAATCCTCGAATTCACCCCGACCGCGACGAAGGATAACCAGGACGACCCCTACGGCTCTGGGTGACACGGGCGGCGGAGCCAAGGATGGGGCCGCTGACGCGTCCGACGGGACGAGCGCGCGATGAGCCTCGTGCACCTGCGGACGTACCCGCACGGTCGCTCCTGCCTGACGGCGAGGATCTGCACATCCTGCGTGGCGTTAACCTCGGACGTTGCGGCGGGCGAGCACGTGTCCATCGTGGGGCCGCTCGGGTACCGGCAAATCGACGATGTCTCAACATCATTGGCCTGCTGGACGCTCCCACGTCAGGCACCCACGAGCTGGACGGCGTGGATACGACGCGCCTGGCGAGGGGCGTCGCGCCTGTATGCGCGGCGAGGACTTTCGGCTTCGTCTTCCAGCACTTAATGATTTTCGCCGCCCGTACGGCCGCCGAAACGTCGAGGTGCCCTTCCAGTGCGCTCTGCATGCAACCGCTGTGCAGGCGCTCAATTGCCTCGACATGCTTGAACGCGGGCCCGGCGGATCGCGCCGATTCGCACCTGGGGAGATGAGCGGCGGCGACAGCAGCGCATCGCGATCGCCCTGCGCCTCGTGCGCCGCCCGCGCGTGATCCCTCGCCGACGAGCCGAGGGCGCGCTCGACCCGGACACGGGCCGAGCGGTCGCGACCTCCTGGGAGGAGGTCGCCCGCGAATCCGACTCGGCGCTCATCGTCATCACGCACGACATGGCGGTCGCCGCTCGCGCCTCGCGCGCCCACGAACTCTACGACGGCGTCCTCCACGAGGTCGCGACCCTGAACCCTCGACGCAGCGCGCGGAGGCGGGGAACTCTGATGCTGACAACGCCGGGACCGGTGGAAGCACCGATCCCCTGCGAGGCCTCCCGCCGCCTCGCTGGTCTCGCAACCCCCCGCCGCTTCCCCGCGCGCAGGTCCCGGGCACCGCCGTCGGGGAATGGCCTGATGATACGGGTGACGGCACGTCAGGACGATGAGAGCCGCTCGCGGTAGGGCAGCGGCTCAGAAAAAGGGAGAGAGCAGTGAACGCACTGAGCCAGATCGTGGGTGCCCTCATCGAGGCGTGGGGCGAGGTGAAAGTCCAGAAAGCCCGCGTGGTCCTCTCCCTCGTGGGAGTAGTCGCTGCGGAGGCCGCCATGACGGTCGTTATCGCGCTGGGTGACCTGATCCTGCAATCTCGCGCTGAATTGGCACGAACTCTGCTGAGGGACGCCGCGACGCTGCGCCCGCGCCGGAAAAATCATCAGCAAGCCAAGGAGGGCCTCGAACGACGGCCCCACCCAGTAGCCGGGAACAGTGAAGCGACCCAGGTCCCTCGTCCACCGTCGCGCGATCTGATGAGAGGATCCGTGAGCGATGCGATGGCGACTGCCGCGGCCGCCACGACATCCGCTACTGGTCGCGCCTATCCAGTTCGGGCGGCGAGATCGTCGAGGTCCGCCAGGCGCGCAGCACCGGACTATTCCGCGGCTACCCGGTGGTGCAAACACAGGACATGTTCAACGACGTCACGATTCAGGCCGTCGACCCTCCTTCGAGGTGATTTTCTTTCGGACCTGCATGCTCGCCGGACGCTGGGTGATCGACAGCGACGCGGACCAGCGCCTGACACCCGTCGCGTCATCTCCCGAGATCCTGCGGAATCAGCCGCGCACCCATCGACCAGGTCCTCATCGTCCCGCACACCACCGACGGCACTGCGCTGCGCGCTCGTCGGCGTCACGAAAGCGAAGAGCCGCTTCGACATGCCGACCTCTACGTCACTACGACGCGGCGGCGCGCGCCGCCCTGCGGCAGATGGAGCAGCTCACAATGATCGCGTGGGTCGGTCCTGGAGACGCCGAGCAGGCGCGAACGAAAGCTGCTGCAAGCTCCTCAGCGTCGATCCTCGGCGACGGATGGCACGGTGAGCGTCACGGCGGCGAACACCAGACCACGGGCGAAGAACAGCTGGGGACACTCTGCGTCACCGCGATTATCGGCGGCATCATCATCTTCTCGGCGCGCCGCTCGGCTCAGTCTCAACGTCGCCATCGTGACCGTACGTCGCGCGTGCGCGAAATCGAGTATCGCCGCGCCGTCGGCGCTTCCGCTGCGCGCTGCCGTCTTCTCTCGCCGTCTTCATGGGAGTCGGTGTGGTCGCACCTTCGTCGCCGGCATCATCGGCGTGGGATCGCGGTCGTCGTCGGCCGCCTTTCTTGCCGCCGAACACATGGAATCGCGCTTCAGCGAAACGCCGGCGTTCCCAGCCGGCGCGCAGCTCATCGCGGGCGTCGCCATCTCCACGAGCATCGGCGCTGCATGCGGCATCATCCCGGCGCTCGCGGCCGTGCGATCGGGTCGATTGACGCGATCCGCTACCGAGGGTCCAGGCGACGAGGCCGTGCTGCTTTCGCTGCCGCGCGTGTTCGGCGTGGTGGGGAGCGCCCGGCGTGCCGGAATCAGCGGGCAGCGTCACGCGCTCTGGGTGTCTCGCTGTAGATGACTGCGTTTGCTTCCTGGAGGAGGCCTGCAGACGCGGGCGGCTGGTAGCGGTCGCCGCCGCGTGCGCGCGCCGATGACCGCGATTGCCTCAGTGAGGCCTCTGGTGCCGATCGCGGGCGGCGTGCAGGGGCCTCTGGCGATGCGTCCAAGCCTGGCGGGTCGAAAGCCCGCGTAGGGCTGTGGGGCGCCGTCCTTCGAATCCGGCGCGTGCCCAGGCGCAGTGGGCAAAGCGCATGATGCACTGTGTCGCGCAGCCTCGAGAGCTGCGTGCACACGAGGGCTCCCGAACCCAGCGAGCGGGTCAAGCCGACGTCGCGGCGAGGCGCCATTCTGTCGGGAGGGAGCGCGCTCCGCGCGCTGCGTGCTTCTGCCTTCGAGGCCAGTTGAGGGTGGAAACGGCCATCGAGAAATCTTGACCAGCACTCGTCGTGAACGTTTGTGTCCAGGACCGCATCCGGATTCGCGCCTGAACGTGCCAGGAGGAAGCGCTGGGCTGCAGTGGTGCCCACGCCGGGCAGGAGAGCGCTAGCTTCGATAGTGAGGGGCACCGGACCGCGCGTAAGCCGTCGATGGTGCCTGCACACTTTTGAGGCGCAGTGCGCGTGGGAGGATAGCTGATTCGCCCAGGCCACAATGATATCCGCGGAGGAGGCGGCCAGGTCGCGCCGGGTGTTGGGCGATCGCTCCATCCACCCAACCAGATCGGTCTGGACGCGCGCGACGGGCGTCTGCTGGCGGCATGATCTCGAAGACGAGTGTCTCTAACCGGACACGTCAATGTTGCGCATGGGCAAGGTCGCGTTTGCTGGGATGCGATCCAGTGAAGGCCGCGGAGGAGTACCTGCGAGGCTCAGCTGTTGGATTTGTGAACACCCTGTCAGTGTAGGCAGTCCCCACGAGCGCGTTTCAACACATACGAAGTGTGGTGTGCATATGTACCCATGGCTGACTGTGGTATAAACATGGCCAGGTCCGCTGGTCTCGATCCCCGTCTCAATTACGCCTTTTATCGAGGGTCTCCTCACCACTGCGGAGTCGCCGCGTCTCATCTCGCGTTCAGCCTACGGGCAGCGCCTGCTAGGCGGCAGCAGCCTGACCGGCGGCCAGCAGGCCCGGCTGGCGGGCAGCAGGCTTTCGCCACGCCAGCAGGCCGGTTACGGGCAGCAGGCGGCCGACGGGCAGCAGGGCCGGCCAACGGGCAGCAGGCCGGTGTACGGCAGCAGCAGCCCGCTGCGGGCAGGTGCCGGTTACGGTCGCAGCAGGCCGGTTACGGCAGCGTCAGCTATGGGCAGGTCAGCCCGGTTATGGCCAGCCCGCTATGCGACCGCCCGTCAGTATACGGCAGCAGCCTTTACGGGCAGCAGCCCACGGTCAGTCGGCTACGGGCCAGCCCGGGATTCAACGTCTCCCCATGCCGCAGTGAGCCTCTGTAAAGACCGCGGCCTTTCTCCTATCTGTTCCTCGGCGCGTTGGTGCCGGCGACTTCTTCCTGGCGCTAGCCAGATCGGTTTCACTGCTGTCAGCCGCGACCGTGGTCGAAACGTGCGCTTTTTACTTTGGCGACGTTCGACTGGGGGAGCTGGGGTGAAGCGAATCTGTTCGCTTTCTTCCTGCTTGCCATCTGGTCGGGCTGCGTGCTCGCCTGCGCGAAGATCATGCGGACCTCTGCGCGATCTACACGGACGCATCCAGTTCCCGACCAGTTCGGTCGCATTTCGCGCGCGCCTAAATAGGCGCGGGAGTAGTGAGTACCGTGGACTCCTGGCTGATGCCGTCCCACACGTGTGCGCCCAGTGCTCCTCACGTTTCTTCATGTCCGCGAAGCGATGCCCTGGCGCGAGAGTGCTGCCCCACTGTGTGTCCGAGCTGTTTTGGTGGTATGCGTGGTGCGGGCGAGCAGCCTCGGTCCCAAAATGCTTGTCGAAACGTTGCCGCAGGGCACGTCAGGAACGATCGTGTCTCTCGGGGTCACAGTGATGACCAGTAGTGCGGTGTCGACATCGCGCAGGGCTGCGGCGGGTGCGGCCCGCAGCCGCGCCCACGACAACGGAAAGGCTTGAAGTTATGACGACGTCAACCCTCTTCAACTCGGAGGATCAGAACTGCGCCTGCGCTGATGCCCAGCCTTTGCGTCTTCGACCCCGGTTACGACCCGTACACCGCCCGGGTGCAGCAGCCTGTTCATGGCCAGCTTCCTGCCATGGCCAGCCTTTGGCCAGCGCCTGTTTACGCCAGCCTGCCTTGGTCAGGCGTTTACACGACCCGCCCGCAGTGCGGATCGTCGCGCCGCTCCCGGCGTTCGTCGGAATCTTCGGCATCCACAACTTCTACTCGGGCGCACCGCCATGGTGCCATCCAGTTGATCCCGTCCGCACCGCCATCGGCGTTGTCACGGGCATCTGCCTCGCGATTCATCATGATCACTGCGTTACGTGCTCACGGCTGCGATGCGCAGGGTCGTCCCCGGAGGATCCCTGCTGAGGTTGCTGTCGCGGCGCTGAGTGTGCGACAACTGGAGCCGGGCGCTGCTCAGTGACCGCGATATCAACGCTTTTCGACTCCGCCGGATCTCGTCTCGATCCTGCTGACCGTGGCCTGTCTCAGCGTTAGTACTGACGTGTGCGGCTGGATCGCCGCCTTCGTCTTCTCTCGATAATCACCGCCACCTGGCGGGATCGGACCCTGCGGCGGACCAGTCGTGGATCTGGACGCGACGCATCGACGTGGGTCCGGATCAGCGTCGTCCTGCACCCCGGCGAGCGCCCGGTCCGGTGCCACCTCACGAGCTGAAAGTCACCCTCGGCGACGACATCGCCGCGCGCCTTGAGGCAGCGATCGCCAGGGCGCCTCGGCCTCACTCACCGCGCGGGCTTCATTGACCCTGCTCTCGTCATGTGACCCTCGAGCTGTCCAACGCGTAAGCGACGATGCCGATCCTGCCCCACCCGCATGGCGATCGCAGCTGTGCTTCGACCTGTCTTCCCGGCCGAGCATCCCGCTGCATCGCAGGGGCGCTGGCTCACCATCAGGGCCGCGGAGGGCTTCACGCCGTCCCGGACGCACCAGACTCACCGCACACGCACTGATCGGTGACATGATGGAGTCCTCCACCTCTTCTCTTTCTCGTCCTGGCTCGCGCGCAGGCGCATGCGCGAGCGCGCGGCGCTGCTGCTGATGTGGTCGAACAGGACGCGCTCCCAGACTGGAATCTGCGGATCTGCCGTCGGCGGTACCGCTCGGGCCCGGAACCCGGCAGACTGGACCCCGCTGCCCCCGCCCGAACCTGCGTGATCCGGACCCGACGCTGGCTCGCTTCCCGCCCGGTGAGCGGTCACCACGGACGCGCGCGGCGTCATAACGGGTACGTCGTTGCCCGGCATGGCCCCGCGCACCGGCGTGTCACGAACGAACGATGTGCCGCCCCGCCTTCGCCGGTCAGACGTTCCTTTCGCGAACGCATGGCGAGTGCCCACCTCAGCCTGGCGACTCGGTCCACGTCCAGCGATGGGCAGCCCTGACGCGCAGGACGAACGTGTCTCTGATCGGTCTGAGACTGACGCAGGAGCCGTAGCGTTCCAGGATCGCCAGCCAGACGGCGAGATCACCAGCGTTGAGGCTCGCCGTGCCGATCGCTGCTGCTATTGAGGTCAGCGAACTGCGGGCGCCATCGACATGGCAGCTGCCCTGGGTCACCACCTGTTCTCGTCGGAGGCCGTGACCGGCTGAGCTGGAGGCTTCGCGATTCCTATGTGGGACGACGCCGGTTGGCTCGCGCCCGGTCGCCCGCACTTTGTCGTCGGATGCTGAGCTTTGAAGGCTCGTGGTCCCTGGACTCAGCCGACGCGCGCGCGCTGGGCACCCCTGTCCCTGCTGATGCGTGATCCTGCGCTGTCCCGGTCCCGGCGCGCCGAGAGAAAACCCAGCGGTCATGGGGCGGGGGCAGGCCTTCCCCGACGGCATGCCCGTTGGTCTGAGTACCGCGTGCCGAGGCGTTGGGGCCGCATGGCGCGTCGCCCGGCGGGCGGTTTGAGCCTGGCTGGCAGCGGCTACGCTCATAGGTTCCCGACGCGACTCGGCCGTGAACCTGACGGTGTACGCGCCGCGTTGGATCAACCGGAGGACCTGTTGTCCGCGATGCGCGAGCGCGCTGGTTTGAGTAGATGAAGGACGCGCGCGACATCGTCCTCGAAGCCCCGGCGCTGACCCCGCACAGGCCGCGCAGATCGAGAAGCTGAAGGCCGAGCTGTCCCGTCCGCGAGGATATCGCCTCGAAGATCGCGAAGGCCCGCGAGAGCTGGAGGCCCAGCGTAACGAGCCGCAGGTCGTCGATGGTTGCGCGCTCATGTGCCCGATCGGCCACCACTCCGAGCACATGATGACCGAGGTCCACGCGGTCTGCGCGCGCTGCGTCCTGCGCTGGAGCCGTGACGGCGGGCGCAAATCATCGAGCATCATCAGGTTCGCTGGCTCTGGCCTGGCTCCCACGCCCGGCACGAGCACGATGAGCTCGCACCGCGGCGCCGCGAGCGTCTGCGTTCGACGCAGGTGTCGAGAAAGCGGCGGGCTTGATTGCGACGCTTGCGGCGGTACGGATCGACGAAGACGGCCTGCTGGCTGGGTTTGGCAGATGTTTCGGACGAAGGTGAGGAGCAGGTCGCGGCATAGCTCGGCTTCATCAGGTGAGCAGAGGCGGCCCCGTAGGTTTCGCGGGCCTTTCGCCATCAGCGCGTGTGCGTTTGGTTACCAACCGCGCTTGACGGCATCTCGAGCGGCATGACGGCGACGTCGCGTACCTCCGGGAGCCTGCGCGCCGGTGTCGAGGTGCCCTCGGTGTCTTTGCCTGCGGTCGGGAGGTTCGGAACCAGCCGACGCCCGCGACGTAAGCCGGAGCATCTGGGAGCAGAAGGGGCAGGTCGTCATGATGACGCGTCCGCGCTCAGACGCGGCCCGACGATACGAGCTGCCTGCGATACGGGTCCTGAAGCGCCATCTTTTCGAACCAGGCGCGTCGCCCGGCGCCGGGCAGCACATCGCGCGGTCGCGGTTGCGCGGCATCTCGACGAGTTCCACGTTCGGTGGGAACTCCAGAGCGGCGCGCGCGGCTCGTAGACAAGGTGGCGTCCTGCGGTGCCACGCGTCGTGGTAGGTGACCCTGTGGTGCCGGACGGAGGGAGCTGCGTCTGCGGTCTCCGGCCCCGGCCTGTCCCATGTCCTCGTCGCGGGAGGCATGGACGGCTGAGGCCGGGGCACCGGCGTGAGCAGGCCGTCTCGCACGAGCGGCTGAGGAGCTGGCGGTGACGACGTCGAAGTGCCTGCCCAGTTCCGCAATTTTGCCCGCGATTGTGTTAGGCCAGTGCGCGCAGGAGACAAAATAATCTTTGGGGTTTGGCTTCCGTGAGCGCGGCCGATCGCTGGCGGCCAGCATCTGGAAGAGCGCCCGTTGCCGGCGCGCGGCGAGCTGGGTCGTCGTGCAGGACCCGCCCGATCTGAGGACCGCGAAGGAGCCACGCTCGCCGGTGTAGCAGCTCATGACGGCGGCGTTATCTTCGCTGTCGTCGTAGCGCCCGGCAGCAGCCCACCCAGAACAGGTGAAGTCGACCGTGAGATCCTCGATGTCTCCCGCCGATGACGGGGATAATGGTCGAGCCGCCCAGTCCATGCGCTTATGGCGCCGGGCCGGTTGTAGGGGTTCGCCTTTGGATTCCATGCCGCGGAACGCGCGCCCAGCTCAGGGGGAACGCGCTCCATGAGGACCCGGTGGCGGGCGCAGATCGAGGATGGGTCGATGTTCGATGTCGACGGGCACTGCTCACGGTAAGCGTAGAGTTCGTGCAGTCCCATAGACCTCTTTCGAGCATTTAATCTGGGACCAGGAGCGGTGACCGCGAAACGCCTCGGGCCGGTCGCGCCCGACAGGGACAGGGTAGACGATAAGCCAGCGAGGCATGAGTGCCGGTACGCCTTGTCGGCGCGGCGCACCGCCATCCTTGGAGTCGGTGACCCTCCTCCCGTTCGACGATCTGCACGTTGGAGGCGGACTCCAGGTCACGCAGGCCCATGATGAGCAGCTTGGGGGAGAGGGGCTCTTGCACCCACCGCAGCACAGTTTCTGGCAGCGAGACCGGCACTGGTGCACGAGGTTAGGCCTAGGCGCGCCCACGAGAAGTCGTCGGACTGCGTGCCTGCTGAGAACCGTGTCCTCGGGGAGATCATCGAAGTCGTCTCGCTGGCATGTTTTGCTGGTCACGAGCATGGGCGGTCAGCCGGTCCTAGGACTTCGCACTGCCGGAAAGCAGTGACGCGGTACAGGTTGAGGATCGCGACGAAAGCGGTGCCACGCACACCCAGCGCCGGTCTCAACGCCGACGACAGCAGCCAGGCCCAGGAGGTAGATGAACTTCAAGCGCTGACCACCACGATAAAGCCTGCCAGCGACCGGGTCGAGGAGGAGGCTTGCAGCAATGAAGAGCGCACCAGCCAGCGGTGAGCGGGAAGTGCAGCGCTCGCGAGGCCCCTGAGTACGCTGCAACGAAGAGCGCGTAGCCCATGCCGCGCAGCCACGACGCACGCGCACACGATGAGATGACCCACTCGAAGAAGACACAGCGGCTCGAACCAGTGAAGAAAGGCAGCGCGGGAGGAGTCGCGCGGGTGGGGCTGGCCAGGACGAGGCGGGGTGCCACTGGCCGGCCGCGCGGCAGCACCGTCAGTCATCGTTGGACAGCGCTGCCTCGGCGGGCTGTGCCGAGTCTGGCGCGCTGTCGCCCATCAGGAGAATGATGGCCAGGCCGCCCCACGCGAAAACCTCGACACAAAATACCTCCCAGGCGCTGAAAAATCTGAGGAGGCAGGTGAGCACCGACGCGCAGCTGCGCGTAGCCGGTGACCAGGGTGAGTAAGAGGATCGGGAAGGAAACCATGACGAGCCAGTGGGGCGGCTTGATCAGGGGAAGGCCCTTGAACTGCGGGTGGTGAGGCCGCCGGAGATGGATTGCTCCCACGCCTGCTGACTGACGGCGTCTTGACCGGCGTTCTCGCGAGACCAGTGCCACGTGAGCCAGCCCCGCGCGAACGACAGATGTGGCCATGCCTGGCCTGTGTTATCCCATGATGGCAGCCCAGCGTTGACTGGCCACGGCTTCTCCCTCTTATTTTTTCTGCACTCATCAGGTCATCTCTCTCTCGATCCGCGAGCACTGAATTCTGGCAAGTAAAAATTACAAGGTCGAGCCTGCCTGCCTCAGGTGAGCAGATGTGCCTGCAACGGATATGTGCCACGAGGCTGTAAAAAAGGGTCAGAGTGAGAATGTGCTCCTGTCTCGCAGCCAGACATGACACTGTCCGACCAGGAACTCTTCGAGACGATCACCCGCAATGAATCACCGGTGTGTCTTCGGGCATAGGCCTGGCGAGTGATGTTTCCGCCCGACCCATTCCCTATGCCTCCAGCACCGAGGCCAACAGAGTGCTGTATCGCCACCGAATGGCGCAGATCCGCCCACATGTAATCTTCAGGACCCGTCTCGGGCGTGTTTTCTCCTGACAGTCCTTCCAGGCCTGCGCGGCCACATCGCTGGGACACGTTCGCTACGCGACGACCGGCGCGACGTGTGGCAACGCTCAGCCGACGTTGGTCCCACCTCCCAGCCGGCACGCTCGCCTTGGCTCACGGGTCGGCAACCTCACCGCTGAGCTGCGGAGCTGGTTGCCGAAATCGCCGGATGACGGCGAAGACTGAGCTTTTGGAGCCTCCACTGACACTTCCTCAGACCGCGCTCGGTATGGCATTATTCATATCCCCGGTCCGACTCTCTTCATCGCGAGATCATTCGTCAGTCAGTTCATGGTCGCTGGGGACGAAGCGACTGGTCTTCGCGGTCGATCTCGAGCCTGCGCCCGTCGGTGCCGCCCTGAAGGTCCCGTTGCGCATCAGGAGCGTTCTCCTCGGTTTTCGCGGACGAGAATACGCTGTACGCCGCGCGTGACCCGCAGTATGGCTATCGCCCGCCGTGCCGGTCGCCCGGCTTCCGGCTGGTTGTCGCCCGAGACAGCCGTTCTGGACCCGTGGCGGCGCGTGACCGTCGTACGCGAGATCGAGCCTGGCGAGCTGATTTATCGACGCGTCGGGTGCACTGCGCCGTTTTGCCGTGCGCCGAGCCAACACTTGCGGGTCTTCGAGTACGTGCACCGGCCCGCTCCACACACGACGATTGGCAGGACGCCGCATCGCTCGCGCGCCACGATGGGTGCCGCACCGCGCGGGAGAACCTTCATCGAGGCGTGACCTGCGATGCCCATCTCGACTCGCACGCCCGCTGCCATCGGCTACGCGCAGGAGGCCGGTATCCCTCGCAGGGCCTTTAGTACCATTACGGGGGCAATTTCATCGAACTCACGAAACGTTGCGCCAGCTCGGCATCCGCCCGGCTCAACCCGTTGCGAAGTCATCGAGGGCAAGCGCCTGGTCGTCATCGACGACCGACCGCGGTAATACGCAGCGCGCTGGTCAAGATGGGCAGTGGCGCCGGGGGCAGCCGAGTACGCGCGTATCTTCGTCCCCGCCCGTCCTGGTGGCCGTGCTTTCGGCATCGACTCCCGACGCGCGCTGAGCTGATCGCCTCCTCCATGGATCGCCGAGCAGGTGCGCCCACCTCGGTGCTGACTCCTGGCGCACCTTCATCGACGGCAGGCGAATGCGGCCACCGGGCAGGGACCCTGTGCTTGGGCTGCTTCACCGGCGAATGCTCCCGGAGGCGATCTCGCCGGGACGCCCGCGCCCGAAACCCTGACGCTAATTTCAAGAATCACTACGCTCATGACGAAGCTCCCCGCGCCTGGCCGACACGTCCCGATCGACCCAGACATGGCCTCGCTGAGCACGCGGCACGACCCATGACCGACACCCCTTGACGAGCGCGGACCGCTGGCGGCTCGACACGGCGGCGGGGAGACCGCCGTCGAGTTGATGCCGTCGCCGCCACCATACGACTCCACTGGCAAGCTTGGCGACCGCGGATTCGGGCAGCATGGTTGACGCGTCGGCGCTGCTGGGCGGCGGAGAAGCTGCCCGGCGACCCCTCCACGGACGGCGCGGGTATGAAGATCGCGATCAGCAGCAGCTGCGAGCCGTGCACGACACGATCGCCAGGTGACCTGGTCGGAAGCACGTCACCATCACGACCGGCGCGCCCGGTTCTCATGACCGACTTATACTGCCGGTGGGCACGTGTCTCGATGTATCATCGTCACCGGGCATCGCGGCAATTGTGAGGCCACGTGTAAGGCTCATCGGCGGCGAACAGGAGTACCCAAGCGTCATGTGGAGCCTGATGGACGATGACATTGTGCAGGTGGCGATCGCGTCAGACGCCTCGAAGGCGGTCCTGAGCGCGTGAGCGATGGGGATGTCGTTACCGACGGCCTCGCCCGCACTCCATCGGCTGCACGTCGCGTCGAAACGCCCCAACAGCATGTTGATGTCCACAGCTGAGTTGTCGCACCCCTGCCAGAGGTCCCCAACGCCTTCCAGGCTGGCAACGTTATCGCGCGATCTGGCGTTTGCACCGCGCGTCCGTCAGTGTCACGCCACGCACGATGTATCGTCCTCGCCGTGTTCGATTCGCCAGAGCCGCGGCGCGACGTCATCTGTCGGCATGAGGACTTCTGAACCTGGGCGTTGGTATGGTCAGCTGCCGTCTCTGCGTCTGCAAGCCCGTGAGGTCCTGGCCAA
>BNJU01000839.1_pt1 | contig 46411 bp, 59 predicted proteins | sample 8539281 | NCBI WGS metagenome assembly BNJU01 (sample SAMD00202456, study PRJDB9452) | human saliva metagenome | isolation source: human saliva | place: Japan
AGACTTTATAGTTCTGCTTCTAGAAAGAGGTGTTGGAAAGAGGAATAGGGTCTTGGGGACAGCTAGAGGAACAGGGAGAGTGCTGAGACGGGTGCTAGGAGGATGATTGTGCTAATAAAAAGCCCTCGTCCGATTGGGGGACTGACCCCAAAAAGTGAGAATTTAATAAAAACACCCTAGGGCTACCGTCTCCGGTATTCAACCGGAGACAGGTAATCAATTTTTAGTTGGATTCTATTTTCATTATAATATTTGATGTAATTTTCTACAATTTGAATTACAATAGAAGATGAAGTTATTACTTCATCTTTTATGTAGAAAGCTTCGCACTTTAGGGAAGAATGGAAGCTTTCGATAGGTGCATTATCTGCGGGTGTCCCCTTACGGGACATACTGCGGATAATGTTTTTTTCTTTACATAAATTGTAATATTCAGCAGAAGTATAAACGCTGCCTTGATCACTATGTAGTAGAACATCCTTAGGTAAGTCAATTTGATTTAATGTATCCAATACAAACTTAGTATCTTGTTTAGGACCAATTGTATAAGCAAGTATTTCTCCATTGTGTAAATCCATGATTGACGATAAATATAATCGTTTAGGGCCGAAAAGGTAAATATGTGATATCAGTAGTCAACTTTTGCATAGGTTTGTCCGCTGAAAAATTTCTGTTTAGAGTATTGTCAGTAATTGAAAATGGTTTACCTATTTTGATAGCTTTTTTCGGTCTTACCGCACAATTCCAACCATTTTTCTGCATAATCCGCTGCACAACCTTATGGTTAACAACTTGATTTAATTTCCTTTTTGAATTAAATATTTAATCTTTCTGTATCCATAAATAAATTTGTTTTTTTCTTACAAATTTTTGCCGATTGTTTTTTTCAATAACTGTTGGAGAAAAATCTTTCTTTTTTCCATCGATAGTAAGTAGATATAGGTACATTAAGGCAGGAACAAATTAAATGTACGGTATATTTATCTTTCAATTCTTCCACTAATTTTACAACTGCTTGAGGCGACACTTCCTTTCCAATTCCTTGTATTTTTTTAATATTTCTAATTCAACTTCTTTTCTTCGTAATTCTAATTTTTAATTGATCGATTTCAGAAAGTTTAGTCATTCCTTTCTCGTATGAATATTGTTTACCCACCTGTTGGTGGAAACGATGAGTTTCTCCATTTTTATACCATCTAAACCATGTTTTTACTTGAGTTTTTGTTTTTTTGATATTTAACTCGAGCATTATTTGTTTTGTACTATATCCCTGTAATTTCATTTCTACGGCTTTATTTTTTTAGTATCGACTGAATAAGCAACACGAGTTTTAACCATAAAAAGACACCTCCATGCGTATTTGATAATATTGTACCAAATCCAACTTGGAGGTGTTTTTATTTAATTCTCATTTACGGGGGTCAGTGCCTGGAGAGGGCTTGGGGTTAGTTTGTGTAGTAAAGGTTAGTGCCAGCAAATTGTGGTTCGCAAGTCGCCATCACTCCTAGGCTTCGGAAGGTTTCTTCGTCGGCTTTTTGAAGGATGACGGTGCTGTGTGCTTGTAAGTGGCGCAAGTTTTGTAATTGATTTTTGGCAGCTTCTGCGGCAGGGTTAGTGACTGCTGAGATGCTGAGTGCGATGAGCACTTCTTTACTATCGAGTGAGCGGCGTTGGTGTTTTAGAACGTCGCTTCCAAGTTGGCCAATCGCATTTAAAATCACTGGTGGTAATAAATGGATGGAGTCACCAATTTCTGCTAATTCTTTAATGCAGTTGAGTAGGCAGGCTGCGCTGGCTGTCATGGTGTCTGATTGTTTGCCTGTAATGATTTTGCCGGTTGGAAGTTGTAAGGCTACTACTGGAACTTTCGCTTCGGCTTCTTTTTCAAGAGCGGCTTTTACAACTGGACGGTCTTGTGGAGAGTCCACTTTCTTCCATGATGTACTTGCCTCGTTGAGCTGCTTCCAGTGTTCCGATTCCGCGTTTGTAGTCGCATTGGCCTGCGTAGTAACGGCGGATAATTTCTTGGTTGGAAGCTTCGCAAACGACTTCATCATCAGTGATAGCAAATCCGACACGGTTCACGCCCATATCTGTAGGAGAGTTGTAAGGGATGGGAGCGTCGCCGTAAATCTTCGTCAAAAATACGACGGAGAAGTGGGAAGGCTTCGATGTCTCGGTTGTAGTTCACGGTTGTTTCGCCGTATTTTGCAAGGTGGAAGGTATCAATCATGTTGACATCTTCTAAGTCTGCAGTGGCTGCTTCATAGGCCACGTTCACAGGGGTGGTTTAAAGGTAAATTCCATACAGGGAATGTTTCAAATTTAGAATAGCCGGACGACGTCCGCGCTTTGTTTCGTGATAAAAGCTGGCTCAAAGCATGTTGCTGGTTTTCCGCTGTTGGCACCAGGAGCTGTTACGACGACAAGTGGGCGAGTCGTTTCGATAAATTCATTTTGCGCCATATCCTGCGTCACTAACGATGGTTTCAACGTCCATCGGATAGCCTTCTGTAGCCGTGCGTATACGCTTTTAATGCCGCGACGTTCGAGGGAGTTTTTAAATTGTGTTGCAGCAGGTTGTCCCTATGTAACGAGTAATGAGGACGCTGTTGATTTTAAGGTCCCAATAGTGAAGGTCGTCCATTAAGCGAAAGAACATCTTGGTCATAAGTAATCCCAAGGTCGCTGCGAACTTTATTTTGTTCGATATCACCAGCGTACACGCAGATAATAATCTCTGCTTGGTCGCGTAGGCGGTGAAGTAATTTGATTTTTCCGTCTGGATCGAATCCTGGCAATACGCGCATCGCGTGGAAATCACCGATTAATTTGCCTCCGAACTCTAAGTAAAGTTTGTCATAAGCGTTTACTCGTTGAAGAATGTATTGACTTTGTTCTTCAAGGTATTTCTCGCTATCGAATCCTAATTTCATACAACAACCCCCTTAATTTCATTTCAGTAGTATAGCACGAAAAATGGGGGAATTCTATAGAAAATGATGCCTTTTTGCCCCACAGGAAAAAGAGTTGCAAGCGCCATTATGACAGAGTAGAATAGTAATGGACTCACTCAAAATAACGGAGGATTTTCGTATGAAAAACATGTTGGATTATATTAAAGAGTTTGGGCACGTTTCGTTTGAAGAAAGAGCCTTTTTCTGAAATCGACGCATTAGTTTTTAACGGAATTAGAGTATTTACCACTTGAAAAAGTTGTTCCAAGCGATGTGAATGGTGAGCATTTTGCCACAGTAAAAGATATCGCGGAATATATGAAGGAACATAAGAAAGAATTGTTCGACGAAAATCCAATGATGATGACCGAAGAACGTCATGAGGTATCGCAAGTGGTTGCCACTGCATCTCGTTATCAATCATTGAAATTCTTTGGTGTGAGTGAGTGAATGGGATAAAGATACAACCAAACAATTCGCAGCCATTACAGTGGAAGTAGAACCCTAGTGTACGTCTCGTTATTTTTAGAGGGACAGATGATACGCTAATTGGCTGGAAGGAAGACTTCTTGATGACGTATTCACCACTTGTTGCGGCGCAAACGGATGCCAAGGAGTATTTAGCCAAACAAGCCAGTTTATGGGGTGGGGACTTAATGGTCTCAGGACATTCAAAGGGTGGTAACTTAGCCATTTATGCTGCAGCCACTCAAGCAGAAGACGTGCAACTGCGCATTGTCGATATTTTTCTGCTTCGATTCTCCAGGGTTACATCGCTCTGTTTTTAGAAACGAAGGGATACAAAAATATAGTACCATTAGCGATGCGTTATATTCCGCAAGATTCTCTTGTTGGATTGATGCTAGAATCAGAAGTGCCATACGTGATTGTTAAAAGTAATGCCAGAGGGGCAATGCAACATAGCGCTATGACATGGGGTATTGAAGACGGTCAATTTATTAAAATGGAAAAATTAACCAAAAAATAGTCAGTTGAATGACCAAACCTTCAAGAAATGGACTGAGAATCGGTAAGCGATGAAGAACTTGAATTGTTCTGGAATGTGTTCTTTGAATTACTATTTACTGCTGGAATTGATACGGTTAATGATTTATACGGACAATTTATGCATTACGTGCAAGAGTTCTTGAAGGCAGCCGGGGAAATGGACGAAGCAAAACGTGAAGTGTTGACACGTGTCGCGTTATTACTCGTTTCAACTCGTTTTGAAGTTTGGAGAGCCTCGTTAGATATGTCTGAATTAGTGCAATTCGAAATGCCTGAGGTAAAAATTACCAACATGGGATGAACTCATGACGACTTTAAGCTGGAAGAAGAATGGTTTTCGAGGTGCATTATCGTGCGACCGAGAAAACGAAGAGATTCGCGTACTATCAACAACGCCACGAGCAAAAAGAAACACGAAGAGAAATAAAGTAGGGTACAAGATTACTTTTCTTCGTACTTACAAGACAAAAATAAAGAGTTGCCCGAAATTCACTTATAAGTGAATTTTGGACAACCTCGTTTTCTATTATTGTTCGCGTTCAATCGCGATAGCAACACCCATACCGCCACCTACACAGAGGGAAGCGACCCCGATTTTACCGTCGAGTTGTTCGAGGGCATTGATCAGTGTGACCACAATACGGGTACCTGAAGCACCGATTGGATGGCCGAGTGCAATTGCGCCACCGAATGGATTTACTTTTTCAGTTGGAATCTTCAAGTCTTTGATGACGGCGATGCTTTTGTGCGGCAAAGGCTTCGTTCAGTTCAAAGACATCTACTTTTTCAAGCGGAATACGTGTACGCGCCACTAATTTTTGAATGGCAGGGACAGGTCCGATTCCCATAATCGAAGGATCAACACCGGCCTCGGCATAACCTTTCAATGTCGCAAGGATTGGAAGGCCAAGCTCTGTTGCGTATTCACGCGTTGTCATAATGACACAAGCGGCACCGTCGTTAATCCCAGAGGCGTTTCCGGCTGTCACGGTTCCGTCTTTTTTGAAGGCTGGTTTAAGACCTGCAAGACTCTCAAGCGTCGTGTTTGGGCGGATAAATTCATCCGTTGCTTTTAAGTCGTCGGATTTTGTTTTGCGATTGAAGACTGCTACAGGAGTGATTTCGCTAGCGAAACGTTCTTCTGCTTGAGCTTTAGCGGCTTTTTGTTGAGAAGCCACAGCGAAAGCGTCTTGTTCTTCGCGGGTAAATCCGTATTTTTCAACGATGTTTTCTGCGGTAATCCCCATCGCATCTTGTGAGTAGGCGTCCGTTAAACCATCATTGAATAAAAGAGTCGACTAATGTCACAGGACCATTTTTGGAGCAAAGCGTTGTTGTAATAAATGCGGCGCAAGACTCATATTTTTCCATACCGCCAGCTAAGACGATTTTTAGCATCTCCTAGTCAGAATGGCTTGTGCGGCTGAAATAATGGCTTTAGTCCAGAACCACAGACTTCATTAATTGTTACGGCAGTACTTGCATGATTCAGTCAGCGCCTAGTCCGACTTGACGAGCTGGATTTTGTCCAAGACCTGCTTGTAAGACATTTCAAAGATGACTGTATCAATTTGTTCAGGTGAAAGATTCGCTTTTTGGATGGCAGCTTTTGCAACCGTTGTTCCTAATTCGATTGCGGAAGTTGTAGCAAATTGCCCACCAAATTTACCAATCGCAGTACGTGTGGCACTCACGATGACGATATCATTTCCGTTCATATTTTCATTCCTTTCCAGTCTATATTTCCTATTTCGTTTCTATTCTATAAGATTTTTGCATAAGAAACCTATCAATTTAGTACAAATAATTAGTAAAGAATTGTTTAAATTCTAACATTTGGTGAATTCAATTGTCCTAACGGCGAATTTTTGCTACTATAGTGTGTGCTAAGAAAGAACAGGAAGCTCAATTTGTGTGTTTGGAGCTTCATTCGTAAAGGAGAACAATAAAACAATGAATATAGGGATAGATAAGATTGGCTTTTTCGTACCGCCGACTGCGCTAGATATGGAAACACTAGCAGTGGCGCGTGGAGTAGAGCCAGCTAAATACACGATTGGAATTGGCCAGTCTACAATGGCAGTAGCACCAGTGACTCAAGATATCGTGACTTTAGCCGCAAATGCTGCGTTATCCATTATCGATGATGAAGATCGCGAATCTATTGAAATGATTTTATTTGGGACAGAAACTGGAATCGATCAATCAAAATCAGCTGCCGTCTATATGCAACGTATGCTTGGGTTATCAAATCGTGTTCGTAGCGTGGAATTAAAACATGCCTGCTACGGGGCAACAGCTGCCTTACAATTAGCGAAAGGCCACATTGCTTTAATCCCAACTTCAAAAGTATTAGTCATCGCTAGTGACATAGCTAAATACGGATTAAACTCTGGCGGGGAACCAACACAAGGTGCCGGAGCAGTCGCAATGATTGTTTCTAGTGACCCACGTTTACTCGTTTTTAGATAACGAAACTAGCTTATTCACAGATGACGTGATGGACTTCTGGAGACCAAACTATGCGCCGTATCCAATGGTAGACGGAAAATTCTCAAACGAGCAATACATCCGTTTCTTTGCAGAAGTTTGGAATGATTATCAAGCAAAAACAAATGCGCAGTTCTCAGACTTTGACGCGATTTGTTTCCATTTACCATATACAAAAATGGGGATGAAAAGCCTTCAAGCCATTCTTAGAAGAAATGAGCGAAGAGGAACAAGAACGCTTCACAGCACGTTACCAAGAAGCAGCCGTGTATAACCGCCAAGTCGGAAACATCTACACAGGTTCATTATTCTTAAGCTTCATCTCATTATTAGAAAACAGTTCTGTATTAGTAGCCGGAGACCGCATCGGATTCTTCAGCTATGGATCAGAGCCGTTGAGAATTCTTCGCCGGTGAATTAGTCGAAGGCTTCGAAAACCAATTGCACATCGCAGAACATAAAGCATTACTAGAAAATCGCAAAAATGTTGACGGTAGAAGAATACGAAGAAATCTTCACAGAAGTGGTGGACGCAAGCGGTGAACAAAACATTCACACGCGAAGACAACAGCCCAATTACATTAACAGCCGTTGTTGACCACCAACGTCAATACACAATCAAATAAAAACGCAAAACCGTAGCCCGTATAAGGCTGCGGTTTTTTTGTTGAAGATGCAAAAATAAAAATGTAGCATATATGTTACAGTGATATGCTCCTCAAAGTAGACACTTAAAAAGTAAACTACTTTAGAGGGCATTTGAGATTGGTTAAAAACATACTTCAAAAGAATTAGAACGATTCATAGAATTGTATTTAGATGGTGTGCCTTTTTCGTGAGCTGCGTAGTGAGATATGGTTTAAAGATTTTCACCTGGAGCATTTAATATGTATTTTTGAACTATAAAGCAAAATGGACCTTCTGCATTAGGAAGATCGAGACGGGTTTTAACACTTATACAAAGGAATTTAAAGAAAAGGTGGTTAAAGAGTTTTTAGAATCGAAAAACCTATTTAAGAGTAATCGCAAGAAAATACAAAATTCCTTCTGCTAGAACTGTACGAAATTGGATTATTAAGTATACTAATGGTGAGGCCACGAAGGCCTACGATCCCTAAGCCAGAGGTGTACACTATGAAATATAGAAAAACAACGCACGAAGAAAGAATCCTTATCGTCAAAGACTGTATTCAAAAATCAATTAAACTATAAAGAAACCGCACAGAAATATAACATCTCTTACAACTTGGTATATCAATGGGTTAAAAATATCAAAAATATGGTCCTGATGGATTAATAGACAGTCGAGGAAACGAAAAACCAGAAAATATACAGACAGAAACTGAGCGTATTCATTGCAGAAATGGCAATATTAAAGGCGCGAAACGAATATTTAGAAACAGAAAATGCCGCACTATTACAAGAAGTGGAAAGCGAGTTGATGTTTGCCAAACGAGATTTGAAGCGGAATATCAAACGATTAAAAATTAAGTAAAAGAGGATTTCATATTACTCTATTATGTAAAGTGTTAAAAAGTCAGTAGAGCTGGCTATTATAAAATGGTTAAATCGTGTCCCTTCGAATCTGAAAAACGACTACGTCGTTTAATGGAAATAATACACGAAGTATATGAATCTGTTCAAGGTATATATGGATATCGTCGTATCACAATCTATTTAAACTATTATAGAAATGCAAAAGTGAATCATAAATGTATTCAGCGTCTTATGAAACTAATGGGATTAAAAGGCAATTATACGAAAAACGTTATCGTTATAAATCGAACACTGAAGAATACACTGCAGCTAATATTTTAAATCGAGAATTTAAGAAGAATACGAGCCAATGGCTCTACTATTAACGGATATCACTGAATTGAAGTATGGAAAGGAAGAAAAAAGCTTATTTAAGTGCAGTTTTAGATTATGGAACAAAGAAAATAGTTGCATATCAAATATCTAAACAAAATAATAATCAAATCGTTAAAGATACTTTTGATCAAATAAAAAGGAAGATAATTCCAACAAAAAAACAATGATTCATAGTGATCGAGGATTTCAATATACTTCTCATTTCTTTAAGCACTTTATAGAAAAAGGACAAATAACATAGTATGTCCCGTCCTGGAAGATGTATCGATAATGGACCGATTGAATCATTCTGGGGGACATTAAAGGAAGAAGTATATCGTTTATATCATTTCAAAACCTATGAATCTCTTTTCAAGAAAATTGAGGAGTATATTCAGTTCTATAATAAGAAAAGAATTACTTTTATCAATGGGATTAAAAATCCAGCATAAATAAAAAGACGAGTTCTTATGAACTCGTCATACACTTTAATTATTTTTCCTGTCTACTTGACAGGTGCACTTCACAGTAGCATATATGTTACATTTTCAAATTTTAAAATTAAAAGTAAAAATATAAAAGGTTGAAATGATGCGGTTTTTGGCAGTTTATTCAACAACCTGTTTTAGTCGACTTGAACAATTTCAGAAGAGAGCAGTAGAAATTCCGAGAAAAATCAAAAAATTTTTTCCAGTGATGTCTTACTTTAAATAGTTCAAACCTCTCAAAAACGCCGTCGCTATGCACTTTCTAACACCCTGCACAGGTTCCTTCAAACTGAGTAGCGCAACACTTTTTTTCATTTTTTTATCAAAAGCAGAAAGTGAATACGCACTTTTTTTCGGGTTCTATAGTAATAGTAATGGGGAATAGTATTAAATGCGAGTTAGCAGGAGTTAGAAATTTATTTTTTACTCCTGCTTTGAGGCTTTAAAGGAGAGAGACCACGGGGCTCGAACCGGTACCCCATTACCGTTACTATGAAGAAACCCGAAAAAGAAAAGTGCGTATTTACTACAAATACTTCGGCACTTTTTGCTATTTTGTGGTATCCTATGTAAAGAGAAAATGAAAGAAAGTAGTAGCGCCATGAAGAAAATTATCGTCATCAAACACCGGTGGTACGATTGCCATGAGTGAAGACCGCTCAACCGGTAACGTAACCCCAACAAGCACAAACCCATTAACCAACTCCGACACCATTTTTGCCCCAATCGCAAGTGTCGTCGTAGAGGATCTATTTAACCTTCCGTCTCCACATATGACGGAGGAAAAAATGTGGGAAGTTCAAAAGCGAATCGTTCAAGCGCAACAGGAAGGCTTTGACGGAGCGGTGGTGACTCACGGAACCGATACATTAGAAGAAACGGCGTATTTTTTAGAGTTAACAACAGATGGAACATTCCCAATCGTTTTAACGGGAGCGATGCGTTCCAGCAATGAAATTGGAGCGGACGGGTTAGCGAACTTACGCAGTGCCATTATTACGGTAACGAGTCCAGAGAGTGTGGATAAAGGCGTTCTTGTCGTGATGAATGATGAAGTTCATGCGGCAACATATGTGACAAAGACACATACAACGAAACGTAGCGACTTTCCAAACACCAACCTTTGGACCGCTTGGATTAGTATCAAAGAGTGAAGTCATTTACTTCCAAAAATTCTTACATCATGAATATTATCCAATTAAAGAACTCTTGGATAAGGTATACTTATTAAAAGCATATGCTGGAATGGATTCCATGTTATTCGATGCCATTGCCGATTCAGACGCCAATGGATTAGTCATTGAAGCTCTGGGAGCAGGAAACTTACCGCCAATGACACTTCCTGGGTTGCAACGTTGCTTGGATAAAGGAATTCCAGTCGTGCTGGTATCCCGTGCATTTAACGGTGTAACGTACGATGTATATAATTATCTTGGTGGAGGCAAACAGCTTCATGAAGCAGGAGTGATTTTCACAACAGGGCTTAGTGGACAAAAGGCTCGTGTGAAATTATCGGTGTTATTAAGCGCTCATGCAAACAGAGAAACAATCATTAGAGCATTTCAAGTATAGGAAAGAGGAATAGATATGGTTAGAAAAAAATTGGACGAGTGGTTCGTCAATATGAAGGAAAACCGATTATTTACGGCATGCCACTAGAAGAGCTAACAGCTTGGTTTTGAAGCAAAAGGCGAAAAGAAATTCAGAGCAGGTCAATTATGGGACTGGCTTTTACCGCAAACGTGTAACTAGTTTTTGAAGAAATGACAAACTTGCCAAAAATCACTGATTGAGGAGTTACAAGAAGAGTTCACATTCCCAGTGTTAAACGAACGTATCAAACAACAATCAACAGACGGAACACGTAAATTCCTCTTTGAATTAGCAGACGGCCTCTTAATCGAAACGGTATTAATGCCACAAGAATACGGCTTATCTATCTGTGTAACGACACAAGTAGGATGTAACATCGGATGTACTTTCTGTGCCAGCGGGATTATCGCAAAACAACGTGACCTTGTTGCTGGGGAAATCGTAGCACAAGTGATGCACGTGCAACGTACTTTGGACGAAGTGTCTCCTGGGGACCGTGTCAGCCATATCGTAGTTATGGGTATTGGGGAACCGTTCGATAACTATGATAACGTGATTAAATTCTTGAAAGTGGTCAACTCTGATAAAGGACTTGCTATCGGGGCTCGCCATATCACTGTATCTACAAGTGGTTTGGCTCCAAAGATTCGCGAGTTCGCAGACGAAGGATTACAAGTGAACCTTGCATTGTCCCTTCATGCACCAGATAACGATACACGTTCTCGTATCATGCGTATCAACCGTAAATATCCAATTGAAGTCGTGATGGATGCGATTAATGAATATATCGCAAAAACTAATCGTCGTGTAACTTTCGAGTACATCATGCTTGATCATGTGAATGATTCGGTGGAACAAGCGCAACAATTGGCCGACCTTCTTGCAGATAAGAAACGTCTTTCATACGTCAACTTAATTCCGTATAACAAAGTTCGTGAACATGACCAATATGAACGTAGTGGAAAAGAACGAGTAGTTGCCTTCTACGATGTCTTGAAGAAAAACCACATCAACTGTGTCGTTCGTAAAGAATTCGGACATGATATCGAAGCAGCCTGCGGACAATTACGTTCAAGCCAAATGAAACGTGACCGCGCTGAAAAAACAAAAGCCTAATAAAATAGATGGACCGCACCTCAGAAATAGAGGTGTGGTTTTTTTGTACGCAAAAATCAAACGAAAGTCGATATTTTTATAGGATTTTGATTGAAATCTACAAAAGAACTCTATTTTCTAAAAGAAAATTTGCTATAATATTAACAAAGGAAGCGGTAACAGAAACGGTTAAATTAAGATACAAGTACGGGAAGGAGTCAAACGAATGCTAGAAGTTCATATTCAGAATTTTTCATATGGAAAAAAAGAGATTCTAAATCAGATTGACTTAGAGCTTCCATCGTCTCAAATTATTGGACTAGTAGCACCGAATGGCGTAGGAAAATCTACGCTTATCCAAATACTGTCTGGACACTTAAGAAATAACGGTATTTCGGTGTGCTATCAAGGGAAGAATTATACAACCGATACATTATTTATGAGACAACATATCGTGAAAATGCCTGATCAATCTGAATTATACGATGAGTTAAATGGAATCGAGCATTTGAATTTCTATGCCTCGATGTGGAAAGTAGCTCCTGGAACTGTTCAAACTGTGATCGAGCAGTTAAAAATGGAAGACTATATTCATCAAAAAGTGGGTGGGTATTCACTAGGGAATGCGGCAACGTCTTTGTTTTGCATTAGTGCTGGTTACAAAAGCAGACTATATGCTTGTGGATGAAGTGATGAACGGGTTAGATCCTGATAATGTGGAATTGATTTCTAAAGTGTTGAGACAGTTACGGGATGAGGGGAAAACGATCGTGATGGCCTCTCATCTACTGAACAATCTCGATTCGATTGCCGACAAGATTTATTTTATGAAAGAGAAACGAATCGCACTGGAATATTCACCGCAAAAGGAAGGCATCGATACACTTCAATTGACCTTTTATTTCAAAAGAGTATTTCGAAAAGTTTGTAGAGCAATTTTCAAGAGAAGTAGACATGGTGAATCCTGAAGGAAGACAGATTAGCATTCACCTTACGGATGGAGAGCTTCCAAAAGAAAAATGGAAGTGGATACTAGAAAACATCCATCAATGTAGTGAAATTAAGATTGGAGCAAAAGGTTGCTACGCACTTTATAAAGAACTGTACGGATAGTACAATCGAAAGTTGAAAAAGAGAGGAGAAGCTAGCATGAAAACACAATTACTGTTGATTGTTCGAAATCGATTAATGAAAATTCAGTTCATCGGTTATGTATTGCTGATGGTTGTGTTTCTAGTGATGAATTTTCAACAAAAATCTTCTCTCAATGAACTTTTGAATACCACTTTAAATCAAGGAGATAAAATTCATTTGATACTAATCAATGAATATGAAGAGGAAGCGAAGAACAGAAGTTTAACAGAAACAGAGGAAAAATGGTTAGAGGATTCAGTTGCTTATCATCGTTCAGTAACAGCGTTTCAAAAACAAGATTATAAAACTTATATAAAAGAACAGATTCATTTTTTTGGGAGTTGCGACTTGAATTAAGAGATAAAGAACAATCGCCCCTTCCGATTTATAATACAATTGGATTTAATCCTAGTAAGCAGGAACAGTTAGAGTATAAGAATGTTAAACAACATTTAATGGAGTTTCGTTCTTTAGAGGCGCAGGGACGCTATCAATTAGACGATATTTTACAAATGGTCAATCGAATATTTTGGATGGAATGGACAAAATATAATGAACCGATGATGTATTGGTTGCCAGTTCTATTTTCAATCTTGCTACTATTTATCAGTCCTATCCTTTTAGATGATTGGAAGCATCGTAGTATGTTAGCTGTGAAGCCGATTCGCGAGTGGAAATATTTATTACAAAAAATCAGTAGTTACTGGTTGGTAAATATGGCCCTAGTAATTCTGGCTTTATTTGTAGTTTTTTTAGTACAGAGTTTATCTTTTGGCTGGGACAACCTCACTACGCCGTTTCTTGTATTTCGTGGGGAAGAGGAGGCCCTCATGCTTCCGTTACAATTTATCGGAATCGTTACTCTTTGCAGCGTGTGTGCTCCTATTCTTAATCAATCTCGTCGCATGGTGTAATCAGTTGAGTAGAAATAAGATGGTAGGGTTCATCGCAGGGCTGATGGTTATTTGGGCAGAGCCTATCCTCCGTTCCATGAAGATTTATCCTTCTTTTGCAGACAAGTTGCCACTGTACTATGTAAACTTTGGCTCTGTCATCCAAGGAATGAAAGATGATTTTTATGCGACCGGTACGTTTCACGATTTCAAACGGATGTGCCAGTTTACTTGTAGGAGCATTCGTGTTCTTCTTGTTGACAGTTGGAACTTCATGCTGGCAAGAGCGTCATAGACGAGGAGGTTCGGTATGAGTAGATGGGTTCAATTAGATAGAATGCATTTAAAGAAAAGAGGATTTTTCTATAAGATACCGCTTCTTATCTTAGTAGTTGCGGCGCTTGTCATGGGATATCATCACGTTACAGGAAAACCGGCCTTTAAGAGATGTGATTGAACGACAATTTTCTCAGATAGATGATCTGAAAGATTCGTTTGAGAAACAAATGACGATCGATGAAGATACAAAGAAAGAGATGAATACTACTTTCCAGGCTCTTTACCAAACCTATGCACAAGAAAATGGGGTTTATACAGTGAAGGGGAAAACGGAACGGCTGATTCCGATTTATGAAAAGCGGTTGGAATTGGTTGAGTTTCTTCTAGGACGTGGGTCGCAAGAATGGGCGGATTCGTTAGAGAGTCCTATGCAAATTAAAGCTAAACTCAATTATTCCATTATTTAGTTGGAAAAGAGATATCCTACCAAACCTATTACCAGTATGGTGATTTTTATACAGACGATTTTTCCAACTTCTTGGCTACGGAATCCTTGTTTTCCTTTTTTCCTTGTGCAAGTTGGGGGATATTTAGAAAGAAAACAACGACACAGAACGATGCTAGAAGTAGTGCCGATTTCTAATAAAGAAGAATTATTGACAGAAACGCTCTATTCTTTGAAATACTTTTTATGCTTTTTCCTAGTCTGCTGGTGATTCTGCCTGTAGTGGCATATGGAATCCTAATTCAAGAGAATATTTTTTTCTGTTTCCTGTATCGTATGTGACTAATGGGGAAACAATCTTTATTTCAGCGACTCAAGGAATCCTGCTGGCGATTGGATATCCATTGTTAGCAATTGTTGGATTATTCATTGCACAGATGCTGCTCTTTTTCTTTTGATTAAAGATACGATGGTGTCGACGATTGTCCTCTTTATCCTTGGATATTTGAGTATTGGAGGGATATTCGTTAGGGGCTATTTTACCGATTAGTGTCTTACCAGCTCTACAACAGGGAGTCCCGCTTGTGATAGGAGCCTTTTGTAGGGAGTTGTCTTTCTCATTCTATTCATTGGTATAAGATTAAAAATATATAGGAAGTGAGAAATCTGAAAAATTTTCTCACTTTTCTTTTATTATCCGCCAAAAAGTCCTATATACATTGGATTAAGACAGTGTTACACTATGAGCATAATCAATAGTTTGAAGTGGAGCGAGTGTGTATGAAGGTTGTTTTTCAGAAATTTAAAAAAGAAGTGTTCATCATGATTACGTTGCTCACCCTCATTGCAGGGGCGGAGCTTGTATCGAGTGTCGTGAACGCGCAGACTTTAGATACTTTAGTGAACATGGATATTCATAATTTCTTTTATAAGGCTATTTGTTTAGTTGTTATTTTTGCATTTTATCTATTGTTTACGTATATGTTGATTCGCTATCAAGCCTACTTTAATCAAAAAGTAGCGACATGGTTAAGGGACCGTATTAGTCATTCTATCGAAGCGACGTCTTATGGTCGCTTCTATGAAAAGAATAGTCAAACGTACATCTCGTGGTTTACAAGTGACTTGGAACAGATTAAAGGGAATGCGATGAATCCAACCTTTGAAGTCATTGGAGGAATTATTTCCGCGGTCATTTCTGCGGTAGCATTGTTTATGTATCATTGGTCTATCGTCTTACTAGCTGCTATCTGTATTGTCATCATGGCCGTGTTGCCGGCTTTATTCTCAGCAGAACTGACAGAAAAAACCATCAAAGTGTCAGAAGCCAATGAAAAATTCGCAAAATCCATTTCGGATTTATTGAGCGGATATGATAGCCTATTCGTCTTTCGGAAGCTAGCGTATTTAAAAGAAAAAATTCATGAAAAATCGGTTGAAGTAGGAGATACGCATCGCGATTTTAGTAAGTCGATGGCCAAAGTTGCCGTTAGTGGTGGTATTGGGAATGTCTTTAGCCAAATTTCAGTATTCATCCTAACGGGATACTTGGCTTATATTGGCGAAGTGAGTATCGGGAGTATTCTAGCAGCAATGGCGTTAAGTAGTACCATCTTCAACGTGCTTGGAAATATTAGTCAAAAGATTGGTTCGATTAAGAGTGCGGACTCATTGTTTAACAAATATGAGCAATTAGAACCAGCAGCCCTTGTAGAGGAAGTACCAGAAGAGGCACCGTATACTCTTATTGAAGTGAAGGATGTTTCGTTTAACTACGGAGAAAAATGATTTTAAATCATGTGTCTCTTGGTTTTAATGAAGGACAAAAATACGCGATTACTGGTGAGAGTGGAACGGGGAAATCAACGCTGTTAAATATTATCGCTGCAAAATTAACGGAGTATTTAGGAGAAGTGAAACTCGCTGGAGTTGATGTGAAGAAACAATCCTATGATGAGTTATATCGTCAAATGGTCTATATCGCGCAAAAACCGCATATCTTCGCGACAACCATTCGCGAAAACGTAACGCTCACTGAAGAGTATTCGGATGAAGAAGTTTGGGAGTCTCTTGAAAAAGTTGGACTCGCTTCGATCGTTCGAAACTTACCACAGGGATTAGATACAGTTCTAGGCGATGGTGATTCAAATCTATCCGGCGGGCAGTTGCAACGCATTGCCTTTGCACGTGGATTGATGAAACACCCAAAAGTCTTCTTGCTCGATGAAGTCAGCTCCAACTTAGACGAAAAGACAACCATTGAGGTGTTGAAACCAATCTTAGAAGATAATAGCGTGACAGTGCTATGGGTAACGCACCATCTTCCTGAAGCGTTAAAAGAAACTATCGATCAAACAATTCAAATGAGTGAATTAAATCAAAAAGCTTAACGAATGTTTAGTGACCTTCCTATGGATGAATAGGGAGGTCTTTTTTGATGTATCGAATGCATGAAAAAGTGCGATTTGATAGGTTTTTGCCTCAAAAAGGAACGAAAAACAGTGTAATAAATGAAGAAAGTATGACCGAGATTGTAAGAAAATTCTACGAACGTGTTACAGAATGGTGTCAAATGTTACAGAAACATATGTTCTTGTCATCTGTTTGTAATAATAACATCAGAAAAAGTCAAAAAAATTAAGTGACCTTAACAAACCGCATAAAATCAACATTTTCAGTTTTTTTCATGGTAAACATTATTAGCATCAAATAAGTTCGCAACTCAAAAATCTAAGCGAACGAGGTTTTTGACTTTAGAAAAAGTCGGAAATCGGAAAGGAAAATATGAAACCAATCAAGAAACAATTCATGATGGTGACAGCATCACTTGCTTTATTTAGTTTTGCAGGATTTTTCAGCAACTACAGCAAGTGCCAAACGAAGTAGAATGGACAGCACGTACTGTAGAACAAGTAAAACAAGATGTTAAAACAGACGATAAAGGTGTACAAGAGTACACAATCAAATGGGGAGATACATTATCAGTAATTTCTGAAGCAACTGGTGCATCATTAGATACATTAGTTCAAGTGAACGAAATTCAAGATGCAAACCTTATTTACCCAGGTACAGTGTTACGTTTCTCAGCGGACCAAAAAGAAGTAACCGTTGATAACGGAACAGAACAACACTCATACCGTGTTCAAAACAACAACGAAGTGAAAGAAGTAGAAACGACTGAAGCGACAACACAAGCAGCAGAAACTACACAAGCAGCAGAAACAACTCAAGCTGCTCAAGCAACAGAGGCAACTCAAACAACTCAAGCAGCTGCAGCTTCTTCAAACCAAGGTGGTTACTACTTAACAGTTGAAGCAACAGCTTACTCATATAACGAAGCTGGTTTATCAAACTACACAGCTGATGGAACAAACCTTGTTAGTGAACCAAACGTGATTGCGGTTGACCCAAGCGTTATTCCATTAGGATCATATGTTGAAATTCCAGGATATGGTATATTCCGTGCTGCAGATACAGGTGGCGCCATTTACGGAAATAGAATTGATGTTCACTTAGTAAACTTGAATGATGTTTACAACTTCGGACGTCGTACAATCACAATTCGTGTATTACAATAATCACACTATTTTTTGAACTAAACTTAACTTAACGAAGAGTCAGGCATTCGTCCTGGCTCTTTTTTTTTTATCAGAAAGTTAAGAAAAGGTAAGAGAATGCTAGAAAAATAGGCAAGTGCTTAAAACTGTGGTATATTAATAACATCGATTAAAAAGAAAACCGATTGGAGAGGGAATTTTATGAAGAAAAAATTCGTAGGAGCATTAGCGATTGCATCAACTTTAGCATTAGCGGCTTGCTCAAATGGCTCAGCAGAAAACGTTGCAACTACTAAATACGGTAACGTTACAAAAGATGAATTTGTGACAGCAATGAAAGATTCTGTTGGGGAACAAACATTACAACGTTTAGTATTAACGAAGTATTAGAAGGCTCTATTGAGGATGCAAAATCTCTTAAAACAGCTGCAGATGAAGAAGTGGCTAAATTAGTAGCTCAATACGGTGGCGAACCTAAATTATTAGCGGCTTTACAACAAAGCGGAATTACTTCTGTTGACGCATACCGTCAAACACTTTACTTAAATAAATTAATGACAGAAGCAGTGAAGAAAGCTGCGAACTTCTCAGAAGAAGATATCAAAGCGTACTATGATGCGTGGGAACCACAAATTACAGTTCAACATATCTTAATTGCTGCTAAAGCAGATGCATCTGACGAAGAAAAAGCAGCTGCTAAAACAAAAGCAGAAGAATTAATCCAACAATTAAAAGATGGTGCTGACTTTGCGGAATTAGCTAAAGCAAACTCTGCAGATACTGGTACTGCTGCAAAAGGTGGTCAAATTGGACCATTCAAACGTTCAGACATGGTAACTGAATTCTCTACAGCAGCTTACGACTTGAAGAACGTTGGAGATATCACTGAAACTCCAGTTCAAACTCAATTCGGATACCACATCATTAAGTTAGTATCTAAAGAAGAGAAGAAACCATTTGATGAAATGAAAGAACAAATGGAAAAAGAAATGTTAGATGCGAAATTGAAAGATTCTGCATACTTACACCAAACAATGGTAGATTTAGTGAAAGCTGCTGACGTGAAAATCACAGATGAAAGCTTACAAAACGCTTTGAAGAATTTCTTACAAGCAGCTGATTCAGAAACAACAACAACTGCTGCTAAATAAGACTGTTTTAACCTCTGCACGAACTTTCGTGTGGAGGTTTTCTTTATGCTAGAGTCAGTTTAGTGGTTTTGTTTCTATTTCAAAAACAAATGTCTATAAATGGAAAGAGTTTTGTTGACATCGAAAAGAATGGGCGTATAATGGAATCCATAACGCATCGAGATGGAGAGTACTCATCGAGGCACTGAGTAGAGAGCTTAGGGTTGGTGGAACTAAGTAGTGACGAAATGAGGAAGATGGCCATTGAGCGGACTTTCTGAGCAGTTGTAAGGGAAGTACGGGGCGCCCGTTATAGCGGTACGATTTCAACGCAGAGACGTGGAATCGGGTGAGGTTTATCTAGTGATGGATAAACGAATAAAGGTGGTAACACGGTATTTTTGAAATGATCGTCCTTTGTCCTATTTTGGGCAAAGGATTTTTTTATTGTGTTCGACAGTTTAAGGAGGAATGTTTCAAATCAATTCGCAACCAACACAACAAATTTTATAAAAATCGGAGGAAAAACAAAATGAAAATTAAACACTTATTTATTAACAGCCGTTGCAGCAATTACTTTAGCAGCGTGCGGAAACCAAAGTTCACAACAATCTAGCGAGGCTTCTAAAGCAACTGAAGCACCAGCGCAAACAGTTAAAGTTGCCGTAGTAGGTAGCGCAGCACACGAAATCTGGGATTACGTAGCTGAAAAAGCGAAAAAAGAAAACATCAATATCGAAGTTGTAGAAATGAACGACTACGTATTACCAAATACAGCTCTTGAAGAAGGTTCTGTTCAAATGAACGCGTTCCAACACCGTGCATATTTAGCACAATGGAACAAAGATAAAGGAACTGATTTAAAAGAAATCGGTACAACATTTATCACGCCATTATATTATTTCTCAACAAAATATAAATCATTAAAAGATTTACCAGAGAAAGCAAAAGTATTAGTTCCTAAAGAAGTAGCGATCCAAGGTCGTGCATTAGTAGCCTTACAAACAGAAGGTTTAATCACATTAAAAGAAGGCGTTGGAACAAAAGCTTCATTAGCGGACATCACAAGCAACCCTCGTAACTTAGAAATCATCGAAGCAGAATCAGCACAAGCTCCACGTTTATTACAAGACGTTGATGCAGCTTCAATCAATGGTTCTATGGCACAAGATGCTGGTTTGAAAATCGAAGACAACATCTTCTCAGATGCAAACCACTTAGATACAATTCCTAAAGATCGTTACAACATCATCGTTGTTAAAGCAGCAGATGCTGACAACCCAACATACAAAAAAATCGTTGAATTATATCAATCAGACGATGTAGCGAAAAAAATGGATGAAATCGCACCAGGACAATACTTCCCAGTGTGGAATTCAGATAAATAATCCCTTTAGACGTCAGAGTACAATGGTGCTCTGGCGTTTTTGTTTGGAATAGGAGCAGATTCTGATTGCGTGTAGTATAATGAAAGTGAAAGTTCGAACGTTGGAGGAAGAATGATGAAGACATGGATAAAACTAGCGTTGCTGTCGGTAGTAGCTGTTATGCTTGCAGCATGCGGAAAAAAGGAAAAAATCCCTCTACCATATGCGTTTCAGTCAGATAGGATTTGGATGGATGTGCATCACGGAGAGAGAGCAGAGTTAGATCCACATAACACGGTGACGGCGGTCTATCATTTTGATGGAAAAGGAAACGTGCTTGCCTATACAGGATTGGATTTGGACCTCGGGGATTTAGGAGGGAAGAATGAAAAACAAATTTTAGAACTAGCCCAAAAACAATTTGAACGAAATTTCTATCGCCATAAACAACAACTTCGAGAAAAATTAGAAGTCCAATTAGAGGCGCTGAGAAAGGAAGGTATTAAAGTATCGTGGGAGGGAAATTCTAAGGAAGTCCGAGAAAAATTGAAAAAGATAGATGAAAAAATTAAAGATTTACGAGAACAATTCAATGCTGTAGATTTCGCAGAATACGAAAGCCCAAAGCCTTCGCCAGTCAGCTACTCCTTTGGGAAATACGACGAAGACAAGTATAGAAAAGACAAAACGCAGTTGATTGTAAGATTTGAGGTACAAGAACTTGCTAAAGAGTCGATGGAGTATCTGAATGTAAGAGTTCAAAAAAATTTGAGAGAAGGATTCTTTGCTTCAAATGCAGGAGAAGTCAAAGGTTCTTATTATGTAGGGCTCTCAGAAGCAGGGCTAGAAGAGGATGAACCTGGGGATTATCATGACTTTATGACACCGGTGGAAAAAGAGCGTAAAGGAATCAAAATAATAGAAGAATAACTAAAAGAAAAAGGAGTGGCGAACGCCACTTCTTTTTTGTTGTTAATATTCGTGTTTAGAAACAGAATCACTCGTTTGACAATCTTGAAATAAAAATAAAAGTTGAAATAAAACGAACGAAAAAAATAAATTTTAACAACTAAAATGTACGTATTTTATATTGTAAAACAAAAAAATAGTTCTAGTATACTTAAGTCGTCAAATAAACCAATAAAAAGGAGTTATCATTTCAATGGATAAGTTTTTTAAACTGAAAGAGAACGGCACGAACGTTTCAACGGAGTTTTTGGCTGGGTTAACGACATTCTTCGCGATGTCATACATCATTTTTGTCAATCCGAACATTCTTAGTAAAACAGGGATGCCATTCCAAGCAGTCTTCTTATCAACGATTATTGCAACAGTTGTCAGTACATTAGTGATGGGTCTTTTCGCAAACGTTCCTTACGCATTAGCACCAGGGATGGGGTTAAACGCGTTCTTTACATTTACAGTTGTATTCGGCCTTGGATTCACTTGGCAAGAAGCATTAGCAATGGTATTCATTTGTGGTTTATTCAACATTTTTTTCATTACTGTAACAAAAAGTTCGTAAGATGATTATTAAAGCCATTCCGGTCAGTATGCAACATGCCATCGGGGGGCGGGATTGGGATTTTCATCGCTTATATCGGTTTTAAAAAAATGCCAACCTATTAGAATTCCTTTCTGATTCAAAAACGATTACTCAAGTCAAACGGTGCTGCGTATAATGTCGCAACAGAAGCGTACAAAAGGCGGCGTGTTCAGCGTGAATTCAAATGGTGGAATCGTTCCATCTCTTGTAAACTTCACGTCTCCAGGAGCCCTTCTTGCAGTGATTGGTTTAGTCATTACTGTAGTCTTATTATTGAAAAAAGTTCGTGGGGCTATCTTGCTTGGGATTGTTTTAACAACACTTTTAGCGATTCCAATGGGGGTTGTCGATTTATCAAAAGTAAGTTTTGAAAGCAACTCACTAGGAGCAGCGTTCAATGACTTAGGCACAACATTCATGGCCGCTTTTGGCTCAGAAGGAATCGCGAAACTCTTCTCTGATCCAGCGCGCTTACCGTTAGTATTTATGACGATTTTCGCATTCAGCTTATCAGATACATTTGACACACTTGGAACCTTCATCGGTACAGGTCGTAAAACAGGAATCTTCTCCGCAGAAGACGAACGTCAACTTGAAAACGGATCTGGATTCTCTTCTAAGATGGATAAAGCCTTATTCGCAGATGCCATCGGTACTTCTATCGGGGCTATCTTTGGGACTTCAAACACTACAACCTATGTGGAAAGTGCAGCCGGAATCGGTGCGGGTGGACGTACTGGTTTAACAGCAGTCGTGACGGCAGGGCTCTTCCTATTATCAACACTATTAGCACCATTCGTGGGAATCGTTCCTGCAGAAGCGACAGCACCAGCCTTAATTATCGTTGGGGTGATGATGCTTTCTTCATTTGCTGATGTGAAATGGGACGAATTAGACGAAGCGATTCCAGCGTTCTTTGCCGGAATCTTCATGGCGCTTTGCTACAGTATCTCTTACGGAATCGCAGCAGGATTCATCTTCTACTGCTTAGTGAAAGTGATTACTGGTAAAGCAAAAGACATTCACCCAATTTTATGGGTCGCTACAGGATTATTCATTCTGAACTTCATTATCTTAGCTCTTCTATAAGAGTAAATATCAGCGGATAGTGAACCATTTTATTTAACGTTGGCCGTAATAGAGCACCTAGGTATTTTTGCTTAGGTGCTTTTCCTTTTATTTCATGATAGGATAGAGGAGACAGAAAGGGAGTTGACTATGACAGAACAAACAACTGAAATCACTGCTTACGAGCGTTCCGTAGCGCTTGTGAAGGCAGAACTCACTCAATATAAACCAAAACAAATCGATACGGTATTAGGTCTCTTACAAGATGGGAATACAGTACCGTTTATTGCACGTTATCGTAAAGACCAAACCGGTTCGTTAGATGAGGTGCAAATCCGTGAAATCGAAGAGCGCCAACGTTATTTGGAAAACTTCGAAAAACGAAAAGAAGAAATTAGCCGTCTCATTGACGAACAAGGCAAACTCACGCCAGAGATTACGGCTGCATTAAGCAAGGCGACAACCTTTAACAGCATTGGAAGATATTTATCGTCCGTATAAACAAAAACGCCGCACGAAGGCAACGATTGCTAAAGAAGCAGGACTAGAGCCGTTTGCATTATGGTTACTCATGACGACGAAGGATTCTGTAGAAGAAAAAGCAGCAACATTTATCAATGAAGAAAAAGCGATTCTAACGGTCGAAGATGCGATTAACGGTGCTGTAGAAATTATCGCTGAATGGATTTCCGATGAAGCAAAATACCGTAAACAATTACGTCAATTTACGCAAAAGAACGGTATCGTGAAAGTCTGTTGTGAAGAAAGGAAGAGCTCGACGAGAAGAAAGTCTACGAAATGTACTATGACTACGAAGAGCCAGTGAAATCCATCGTTCCTCACCGCGTGCTTGCCTTAAACCGTGCAGAAAAAGAAGATGTAGTCCGTGTGACGATTGAAGTCGACGTGACAAACCCTCTTACAAAGATTAAAGAAGAGAAAATCAAAAATCCGTCTTCACCATCTGCACCGATTGTCGAAGGCGCGATTGAAGAAAGCTACAAACGATTCATCGGACCAGCGATTGAACGCGAAATCCGTAATGAATTAAGTGAAAAGGCGCAAACACAAGCGATTGCGATTTTCGGGGAGAACTTGAAGAACTTATTATTACAAGCGCCAATGAAAGGCCAAGTCATCCTAGGGCTCGACCCAGCATACCGTACAGGATGTAAATTAGCGGTTATCGATGAAACAGGGAAAGTGCTTGGTAAGTCTGTGATTTACCCTCACGTAGGAGCTTCAGAAGCTAAACGTGCTCAAGCAGGCGGACAATTCCGTCGCATCGTGGAACAGTATGGTGTAACACTTGTAGCGATTGGGAACGGAACGGCTAGCCGTGAGTCTGAACAATTCGTGGCAGAACAATTACGACAAATCCCTCGTAAGGTTGTTTATACTATCGTCAGCGAAGCAGGTGCCTCTGTGTATTCTGCCAGCGATATTGCACGTCAGGAATTTCCAGATTACCAAGTCGAAGAGCGTTCCGCAGTCAGCATCGCTCGTCGCTTGCAAGACCCATTAGCCGAATTGGTTAAAATCGATCCAAAAGCCGTTGGGGTTGGACAATATCAACACGATGTGCCAGAAAAACAATTAGATGAGCAGTTAGACTTTGTCGTTGAAACAGCCGTAAACAAGGTTGGGGTCAACGTGAATACGGCGAGTGCCGCTCTCTTAGAGCACATTGCCGGATTAACGAAAACAACAGCAGCCAACGTGGTCGCTTTCCGTGACGAAAACGGTAAGTTCACAAACCGTACGCAATTGAAGAAAGTACCTCGCTTAGGGCCAAAAGCTTACGAGCAAGCCGTTGGGTTCTTACGAATCATCGATGGAACGAATCCATTTGACGGTACTGACATTCACCCAGAGTCTTATGATGTTGCTAAAGCCATTTTGAAAAAAGCCAATGCTGAAAAATTAGCGCTTGGCTCACCAGAGTTGGAAGAAGCCCTTAAAGGACTGAATACGAAAGAGTTGAAAGAAGAATTTGGTATCGGACAAGAAACGCTGGAATTAGTGCTGGATGGATTATTGAAACCAGGACGTGACCCACGTGAAGAAGTCGCAGGACCAATCTTACGTAGCGATGTCTTGAAGATGGAAGACTTGCAAGTTGGAATGGAACTCGAAGGAACCGTTCGTAACGTAGTGGACTTCGGCGCATTCGTCGATATCGGTGTGAAACAAGACGGACTTGTGCATATTTCGAAATTGAAAAAAGGCTTCGTAAAACATCCAAGTGATGTCGTTGCGGTTGGGGATATCGTAACGGTTTGGGTGACGGAGCTTGACCTTAAGAAAGGTCGTGTCGGCCTCTCTATGATTGGACCGGAAAATAAATAAGTAGAAACGCTATTACTCTGTTCTGACGGAACTCCTCATAGTAGCGACAATAGCTATATCGGTGAGCTACTGTTTGTCTCATCACTATGAGACTCAAAGTGACTCTAGCATGAAATCTCCAGAGTCACTAGTTTTTTTTTCCCATCGATTACACTCGCTATTGTTGCTACTATAGATTCCGTGCAGAACTCCGTAATAGCTTTTTTTATGCAATCATAAAGATGCTTTAGTGGGAAGGAAGCGTATGGCAATTCCTAGTAGGAAGTCTTTCTAATAGTGATAACAGCTGTAACGGGGTGAGTCTAGTGTCTCACTTCATTTTTTGCAAACTCATAAAGCAGGATTGGTGAGTGCACAGCTTTTGCTAGATGGAAATGTAGCATTCTCTTTTAGTTACTTGCACAGAAAAAACTACTAACAAAGTGGAAAGCAAAAAAATAAGTTGCTGCATAAAGATGATTCCGCAAAGACTAACGGATTCTATAATCACAGTAACGTGATACGCATTAAAACGAATTAGGAGGTGTAGGAATTCATTCCGTACACCTCCTTTGAGGCTTTAAAGGTGAGAGACCTAGGGGCTCGAACCGGTGCAACGTTACAGTGATTATGAAGATATCCGTTAGTCGAAGAGGAATCATCTTCCCATCAAAGCGAACTCTAAATTTTCAGTAAATTCCACTTGCATTAGTGGTATTTTTTTGTGGATGCAAGTATACTAAAAGAGTATATGCTTTGAGCATGGAATATAGAAAGGGGAGTGTGAGATGACTCAAAATCCTGCTTTAGTTCAGTTGACAGAAAATGCCAACCAAATTTATCAACTCATTTCAAAACAAAAAACACATCTTTGCTTGGCAAAATGCCCAGCATTCGAAGAAATTATCGATACACAATTATTCGGTTTATCGAAACAAGTGGATTTCGCAGTTTCACTTGGATTAATTCACGCGAACGAAGGCCACAAAATTATGGCTGATTTAGAATACGCATTAAACGACATGTATACGCAAGTGTACGAAGAGTCGCGCCAAAATTAGAGGAGGCTTGACGTGTTAAACTTTCATGAAAAAATGAAGCACCTTCTCAATGTGGACCCGCTCATTATGGGGTTGTATTCGGTACTTTCAATTTTCGGACTCGTCATGATTTATAGTGCAAGTAGTTATTACGCTCTTGCCAATCAAGGAAACTCAGAAGCGTTTATGGTGAAGCAGTTTGTCTTTATCGTCATCGGAATTGTGATGGCGCTAGGGATTTCTGTTCTTCCTGAGAAATTCTTGAAGAATCAAAGAGTCATGATGGGAGTAGCAGGCGTGATTTTTATCCTGCTCGTGATTGTATTATTTACAACCGGTGTAAACGGTGCGAAGAGTTGGATTAACTTAAAACTCTTTAGCTTACAACCGTCCGAATTAGTAAAACTATTTGTGATTTGGACATCGGCTTATATTTATAGTAAGAACGAACGTAGTAAACGCGATTGGAGATTCTATCTCATTCCTGCTGGAATTACAGCTTTCTTCATCGGAATGGTCATGCTTCAACCGGACTTAGGAACGTCCATTATTATTGCTGGAGTTGCTGTCCTACTTGGCCTTATGACCGGTGTCTCGAACCGCGCACTAGCGATTTGGGGCGTAGTCTTTGCTGGACTATATAGCCTCACTTATTTAGACGCTTCGATTTTTGAAAAATTCGGATTAAAGGCGTACCAATTAAGTCGTTTTACATCGTTCCATAATCCATGGAGTGATCCAACAGGTGCTGGTTATCAATCGATTCAAGGGTATCTTGGTTTATCAAGAGGTAGTTGGATTGGAACAGGGTTATCGAATTCTGTTCAAAAAACGGGATTCCTACCAGAAGCCCATACGGACTTTATTTTAGCGATTGTCGGAGAAGAGTTAGGATTTATTACAATCTTTATTCTACTTCTTGCGATATTTGGCTTAATCATCGCGATTATCCATAAAGGAAATAAATGTCGTAATCTTTTTGGAAAATACTTATGCTACGGTGTGGCGATTTTATTCTTGATTCAATCAGGCATTAATATTGGAGCACTCGTTGGGGTAGCGCCTTTAACAGGGGTACCATTACCGCTGATCAGTTACGGTGGGTCGAGCTTCTTTGCTTCCAGTGCCGGAATTGGTCTAGTACTATGGGCCATCCGACGCGATAAAGAAAGTCGCGAACAAACGCCGCCACCAACAAGAGAAGGTCTTCCAGAAGAGGAAGAAGAAAAAATTATCGAATTAAAAGCTATGTAGAAGGGAGAAACAATGGAGCAACAAGAAAGACAAGCACTCGTTGTTTGGTTGTATACATTGAAACCAATTAAACAGTTGAAGAAGTTTGGGAATATTCACTATATTTCGAAAACGCTTAAAATACATCTATTTATATGTTGCTAAAGATGAAGCCGAAAGTGTTATGGAACGCTTATCGACATTCCACTTTGTTCGTAAAGTGGAACCATCATTGCGACAAGAACTTCGTATGGATTTCACGCAGATTCTTCCAGAATTACGCGAGGAAATCGAAAAAGAAAAAGCAGAGAAAAAAGCTGCAGAACTATAATCAAAAGAAGCCGTGAACTCTAATGAGAACACGGCTTTTCATTTTATAATAGGAAGATTCCAAATATTATAGATAGAATTCCAAGAAGTGCGGCTACCTCTAAAAAGAGGAGGGTTGATGATGCGGTAAAGAGGGTATGCTTTCTTATGCTCCTTATTAGGAGTGAAGCTCTTCAAAAAAAAGGTGAAGAAGTCGGTGCGACTTAAATAGGCAAAAATACCAATCATTAAACAGACGAGTGCGCACATAAAAAGAGCGTTGCTAAGGGCAAGTAGACTAAAGGGGCCCGTCAGCGTTACATAGCCCATACATAATAATAGTAGGATTCCAGAAATGAGTCCTATTTTTTTATAGTCGAATGACATCAGCTTCCTCCTTTCATGTCGTTCTTTTCACTGTAGCAGAACTTTTGGCAATGCGCAACGACTAGGTTGATACTAATTAGTTGAAACTTTAATTCTTTAGATAGTATGATGAAACAGAATTAAGATATCGATGGAGGTGCAGAGTTGGAAAACTATTTAAAATATATCGGGAAACGTGTATTTTACATGTTCCTAACCTTATTCCTGATTGCGACGATTACATTCTTTCTAATGAAACTATTACCTGGGTCTCCATATGCCAATGAAGAACAGTTAACGCAGGCTCAACTAGAAATTATGAATGCCAAGTACGGCCTCGACAAGCCTGTATTTGTTCAATATTTGATTTATATTACAGGGTTATTCCGTTTAGACTTTGGACAATCGTTCCAATATAACTCAACAGTCGCAAACTTGATTTTCTCGCGTGTAGGGCCAAGTTTCCAATTAGGGTTTCAAGCCTTAATCTTCGGGACAGTAGTAGGTTCGCTACTCGGGATGATTGCGGCCATGAAACAAAATACATGGGTAGATACACTTGCAACATTCTTTGCGATTATTGGACGTTCGGTTCCAAGTTTCGTGTTCGCAGTAGTGCTTCAATTAGTCTTTGGGGTGATTTTTCCAATTTTACCGATTGCACTATGGAATCAAGGGTTTGTCTCATCCATTCTTCCAACAATGGCGCTTGCGATTTCACCGATTGCCGATTCGGCGCGTTTTGTAAGAACAGAAATGGTAGAAGTATTGCATTCCGATTATATTGAATTGGCACGTGCGAAGGGCTTAAGCCGTTTCGAAGTCGCGTTCAAGCATGGATTTAGAAATGCGATTATTCCACTGGTGACCATCCTTGGACCAATGCTCGTTGGACTCATGACAGGGTCGATGGTCATCGAAAACATCTTCGCGATTCCTGGAATTGGGGAACAGTTTGTAAAATCAATTTTAACGAATGATTACCCAACGATTATGGGAGTAACAATGCTTTACTCGGCATTACTCGTATTTGTGATTTTAATTGTAGACTTGCTATACGGATGGATTGATCCTCGTATTCGTATTACTGATGAAGGAGGGGAAGCGTAATGGCAGAATTAACAGAAAAAGAGTTATTCCAACGTGTGGATTTAACGCATAGTGCTGACCGTGAAAAAATCGCTGCACCTTCTCTCAACTTCTTACAAGATTCATGGAGACGATTGACGAAAAATAAAGGAGCCTTAGTATCGCTCTTTATTATTCTAGTGATTGTATTACTAGCGTTCTTAGCGCCGGTCATTGCACCATTTGATCCATTGGAACAAAACACTGAATTTGCGAACTTACCAGCGCGTATTCCAGGTCTCTTCAACGGATACCGTAACGGCGTCGATGTGTATGCGCAACAAGGGGTTCCAGAAGGCGTGAACTTCTTCTTTGGAACGGATAACCTTGGTCGTGACTTATTCTCACGTGTGCTATACGGAACGCAAACATCGCTGATTATTGCCTTTGTGGCAGCGTTGTTTGATATTACGATTGGTGTGACTTACGGAATTATTTCTGGATGGTTCGGCGGACGTGTGGATACTGTGATGCAACGTTTCTTAGAAATCATCTCAGCGATTCCAAACTTAATCATCCTTGTATTAATGTTACTCGTATTAAAACCAGGTCTCGTGTCGATTATTATCGCGATTGGTTTTACAAGCTGGGTAACGATGGCGCGTGTCGTACGTGCACAAACCTTGAAACAAAAGAATTTAGAATACATTTTAGCGTCTCGTGCGTTAGGGCAAAGTTTCTGGAAGATTGCTTTTAAACACTTATTGCCAAACATGGCTGGTTTAATCATCATTCAGACAATGTTCTCCATCCCATCAGCGATTTTCTTTGAAGCCTTCTTAAGCTTCCTTGGAATCAGGGATTCCGAGTCCGGATGCATCTCTTGGAGCCCTTATTAACGGTGGATACAAAACGTTCCGTCTGTATCCTCACTTGATGTGGTTCCCTTCAGGCGTACTCTGTGTTCTAATGATTAGCTTTAACTTATTGGCAGACGGTTTACGAGATGCCTTTGACCCGAAAATGAAAGACTAGGAGGATTCGAATGAGCGAAACTATTTTATCGATTGAAAACTTACGAATCCACTTCGAAACATTTGCGGGAGAAGTACAAGCGATTCGTGGAGTGAATCTGAAGTTAGAAAAAGGCGAAACACTTGCTCTTGTCGGTGAATCCGGTTCAGGGAAAAGTGTGACCGCCAAAAGTGTGATGAAACTATTATCGAATAATGCGGTCGTTAAAGAAGGATCGATCACTTTTAAAGGTGAAAACATCCTAGAAAAGAGCGAACGCGATATGCAATCGATTCGTGGGAAGGAAATTGCCATGGTCTTCCAAGACCCAATGACGTCACTCGACCCAACGATGAAGATTGGAAAACAAATTACAGAAGTAATTATCAAGCACGAGAAAGCCTCAAAAGAAGAAGCTAACAAACGTGCTGAAGAATTACTAGAGCTTGTTGGGATTCCAAATGCCAAAGAGCGTATGAAACAATATCCTCACCAATTCTCTGGTGGGCAACGTCAACGGATTGTCATCGCCATTGCCTTGGCATGTAATCCAGATGTGCTGATTGCCGATGAACCGACAACAGCGCTTGACGTGACGATTCAAGCACAAATTTTAGAGCTTTTAAAAGAGCTTCAACAACAATTCCAAATGGCAATTATCTTTATTACGCATGACCTCGGTGTGGTGGCTAATGTCGCAGACCGTGTAGCCGTGATGTATGCCGGAAAAGTCGTTGAAGTAGGGACAGCGGAGGAAGTATTTTACAATCCGCAACATCCTTATACTTGGGGCTTGCTTCGTTCAATGCCAACGTTGCATACAGGAGATACGCTCTATGCGATTCCAGGAAGTCCGCCAGACTTACTCGACCCACCAGTCGGAGATGCCTTTGCGCTTCGTAGTGATGTGGCGCTCGAGATTGACCGTGTGAAGGAACCTCCGATGTTTAAAGTGAGTCCAACGCACTTTGCAGCGACATGGCTTTTGGACCCTCGTGCTCCAAAAGTACCTGTTCCAGAAGAAATCGTAAGAAGACGCAACATCTTCTTTGGAGAAGGAGGACAGGCGCATGACTAACACAGAAAACAGAAAAAAACTGGTTGAAGTAAAACACTTAAAACAGTATTTTGGTTCAAAGAAAAATGTGGTGAAGGCCATCGACGATATTTCCTTTGAGATTTTCGAAGGCGAAACTTTCGGTCTCGTTGGAGAATCTGGTTCAGGAAAATCAACGACTGGACGTGCCTTACTTCGTTTATATAAACCAACCGATGGCGAGATTCTCTTCGAAGGAAAAGACATCGCGAACTTGAAAAAAGGAAAAGAATTGCTCGAGTTTCGTAAAGAAGCGCAAATGATTTTCCAAGATCCATATGCATCCCTCGATGGCCGTATGAAAGTGCGTGATATTATCGCAGAAGGAATTGATATTCACGGACTTGCAAAAACGGCAGAAGAACGTGATGCGATGGTGGATGAACTGCTTGAAACGGTTGGATTGAATAAAGAACACGCCAATCGTTATCCGCATGAATTTTCAGGCGGTCAACGTCAACGGATTGGAATTGCACGTGCTTTAGCCGTGAATCCAAAATTCATCGTCTGTGATGAGGCCATTTCAGCCTTAGACGTATCGATTCAGGCGCAAATTGTGAACTTACTCAAGAGATTACAAAAGGAAATCGGCCTTACGTATTTATTTATCGCCCATGACTTATCCATGGTGAAATACATCAGCGACCGTATCGCAGTGATGTATCGTGGACGTATCGTGGAGTTAGGTTCAGCGGAATGCGTGTATAATAATCCGCAACATCCGTATACAAAGAGTCTGCTTTCAGCTATTCCTCTTCCAGATCCGCGCGAAGAAAAGAATCGCAAACGTCTGGTATATAAAGGGAGAAGAATTTAGCGAAGAAGCCACGTTACAAGAGGTGGAACCAGGGCATTATGTCCTTCGTTAATTAATAAGAAAACGCTAAGAAAATCGTACTTTTCATTGAAGGTATGGACATTTTCGAAAGAATTCTGTAAAATAACAGTACTATCCACTAGAGGATAGCCCGCACAGCGTAGCGGAGGGACGAGGATCTGCCCGAAATGGTGCAGTACCGAATATAGAACCTTAATGAGAAGGGAGAGAAAGTTATGTCAAATCAAGAAGTTTTTGATAAAGTAGCTCAACTGATTGCAAACCGTTTTAGCGTAGATGCTTCAACAGTAACGGAAGGCATGACATTCCAACAAGACTTAGGAGCAGATTCACTAGATGTTGTGGAATTAGTTATGGAATTAGAAGACGAATTTGGTGTTCAAATTTCTGACGAAGATGCAGAAAACATTTCAACAATTGGAGACGCAGTGAATTATATTGCAAGTCATCAATAAGAAAATGGGAAAACCGGAAGTGGAAACTTCCGGTTTTTTTGTGTCGTTCTCCCAGAAATGTTGATAGGATGGGAATGTTGAGAAAAAAAGAAGAATGAAATTGTCCTTTGATTCATGGACAAATGGGTGATAATGTGCTAGAAACGCGATAATGACGCGATTTTTTAGTGATTAAAGAATAAATGAGAATTCGATAAAAAAATGGTGAGAAAGTCGAAATAAAGGTTGCAGTAAGATAGGGAATGGGAGTATTATTTAAGTTATTCTAATATCAATCCAATTTGGAGGGAAACACATGAACAAAAAAGCAATTGCTGGTTTATTAGGTGCTGCTTCATTAGTAACTTTAGCTGCATGTAATAACAACAAAGCGAATAACGCTGGTGGGGAGTCTGCTGCGAAAGCATCAGAACGTAAATTCCCAACTGAAGTAACAAATGAAGGGACAGTTGTAAAAGGTGGAATCATCAACTATGCAATCGTATCTGCTTCACCATTTAAAGGGTTAATCAACCCATTACTATCAGTAGATCAATTCCGACGGTCAATTAGAAGACTTTGCATTTGCAAACTTATTCGAATACGATGCAAAACCAACGCATCAAAAAAGATGGCGGTATGATGGAATTCACTTTAGATAGAGAAAACAAAACTGTAACATTAAAATTACGTTCTAAAGACTACAAATGGTCTGACGGACAACCATTAACAATTGATGACTATATCTTCACTTATGAATTCATTGGTAATAAAGACTATAACGGTGTTCGTTACGATGAAAATGCTGCAAACATCGTTGGTATGGAAGAATTCCATGAAGGAAAAGCAGATAAAATCTCAGGTCTTGAAAAAGTAGATGACCAAACTGTTAAAATTCACTTAAAAGAAGTATATCCAGCTTTAGAATTAGGTGGAAATGCGATTATGGGAAATATCATGCCAAAACATATCTTCAAGGATATGACTTATGATCAAGCTGTTGCTTCAGATGCTGCACGTACAAAAGTGGTAGGTAACGGACCATTCATCGTTGATAAAGTAGTTCCAGGTGAATCTGTAACATTTAAGAAAAATCCTTACTACTATAAAGGTGAACCTAAAGTGGACGGCTTAAAAGCGGACATTGTATCTCCAGATTCAATCGTTCAAGAAATGAAAGCCGGTAAATATGACTTTGCTTCAATGCCTGCAGATCAATATGATACTTATAAAAATTTATCAAACATCACTTTAATTGGTAATATTACAAACTCTATCTCTTACGTTGGTTTCAACATGGGTCACTTTGACAAAGAAAAAGGTGAACACGTATTTGAACCTGGTAAGAAGATGAGTGATCCAGCTTTACGTAAAGCAATCGCTTATGCATTAGATAATGAACAAGTAGCTAACGAAACTTACCAAGGGTTACGTATCGCTGCGAAACACATTATTATCACCATTCTTTGGTGAAATCTATGCAGATAAATCAGAAGTCCCAGGATTCACATACAACCCAGAAGAATCTAAGAAAATCTTAGCAGATGCTGGTATACAAAGATACTGATGGTGATGGTTATGTAGAAGACAAAGACGGTAAACAATTAACAATCACATTATTAGCTCCAGCTGGTAGCCAAACAGATGATGCTGTTATTCAACAATACATCGAATGGTGGAAAAATGTTGGTCTACGCGTAGAGTTATTAAACGGCCGTGCATTAGAATTTAACGCATATGCTGAAAAATTAACGAAATATGCTGATGACTTCGATATGTGGTTAGGTGGATTCACAATTGGTTACAACCCTGACCCAGATGGATTATACGGACCAATCGCTCGTTTCAACTTCTCACACTATGTAAACGATGAACACACTAAATTAATTAGTGAAATTGCTTCAGAAGCTTCATTCGACCCAGCTAAGCGTGTTGAATTATTCAAACAATGGCAAAAATTCGTATTCGAAAATCCATTCCAAGTTCCACGTTTCAACACTTACTCATTAACAGCAGTAAACAAACGTGTGAAACACGTAGATATTGCTCAAGGTAAAGAAACTGGATGGGAACAAGTAGAATTACTATCTGAAACTGGTGTAGCTGCTAAATAATTGAATTGCATTCAATCTAAGGTCTCGCAAATGCGAGGCCTTTTTTGTTGCCCATAGAAAGGGTGGAAATACGATAAAACCAATGAGTTATAGACAGTTTAAAAAAGATAACTAAAATGAACTTAAAATTTTTAGAGATTTTGCTTGCAAAAAATTAAAATTATGTTAGAATTAACACCAAGAATTAATTTGTCAGACAATTCAACATACAAGGGAAGTTGAATCGGGTGTCTGAGAGTGGAGGAAAAATGAAAAAGAAGAGTTTAGTATTCTTATCAGCTGCAGCAGCGCTAACATTAGCAGCATGTGGTTCAGCAAACAACAGCAACACTTCATCTGAAGCATCAAAAGCTTCTTCAAAATCAAAATTTAACTCAGAAGTGACACATGAAGGAACAGCAATCAAAGGCGGAACATTAAAATACGCACTTGTAGCAGCTTCACCATTCAGTGGTATCTTCATTGATGAATTAGCATCAAACTCAACTGACTCAACAATTGCGAGTCAAGTAGACCAATCAATGTTTGAATACGATGAAAACCGTAAATTAACAAACACTGGTTTAGCTTCTATCGAATTAGACGTTGAAGGAAAAAAACAGCAACAATTACTTTAAACGCGAAAGACTACAAATGGTCAGACGGACAACCATTTACAATCGATGACTATATCTTCGCTATCGAAGCAATCGGTAACAAAAGACTACACTGGTTCTCGTTACAACGACCGTTACACAAACATCGTAGGGATGAAAGACTTTCCACGAAGGTAAATCAGATAAAATCTCTGGTGTTGAAAAAAAGTGGATGACTACACAGTGAAACTTCACTTTGAAAAAAATGTTACCATCAATGCAATTAGCAGGTGGTGCAATTCCCAGCATACACAATGCCAAAACACATCTTTAAAGATATCCCTGTAAAAGAATGGGAACAAAGCGAATACGTTCGTGGTATCTAAAGTAGTAGGTCTTGGTGCCTTCACAATCGAATCAGTAGTTGCAGGGGAATCTGTAACATTGAAAGCAAACGAAAACTACTACAAAGGTCGTCCAAAATTAGATAAAGTAGTAATGCAAGTTGTATCACCAGATGCAATCGTTTCAGAAATGAAAGCTGGTAACTACGATATCGCTACAATGCCAAGTGCTCAATACGAAGCGTTCAAAGATTTAACAAACGTAACTTACGTAAGTACATTCGCGCCTTCTTATGAATATATCGCGTTCCACTTAGGTAAATACGACAAGACTCAAGGTAAAAACGTGACAGATCCAAATGCGAAAATGGCTGATGTAAACTTACGACAAGCGATGGGGTATGCATTAGATATCGACGCAGCCGGTGAAAACTTATATAACGGATTAAACTATGGTACAAACTCAATCATCTTACCATTCTTCAAAGACGTTTATAACAAAGAACAAGAAGGCTTCACTTACAATCCAGAAAAAGCAAAACAATTATTGGATGAAGCTGGATATAAAGACGTAGACGGCGACGGAATTCGTGAAAACAAAGATGGTTCTAAATTACAAATCAACTTTGCTGCACGTACTCGTGATGCTGCCAACGAATCATTAGTTCAACAATACTTACTATGGTGGAAAGAAATTGGATTAGACGTACAACTTTACACAGGTCGTACAATCGAATCTAATAACTTCTACGAAAAAATCCAAGCAGATGATCCAGAAATCGATGTATTCTCTGGAGGTTGGGGTGTTGGTTATGATCCAAACCCAGCGAACTTATTCGGTGAAACTGCTAAGTTCAACTTCTCTCGTTATGTAAACGAAGAAGGTACTAACATCATCAAGAAAATTGCTTCTACAGAAGCATTTGATGAAGCTAAGAACGTAGAATTCTACAAAGAATGGCAAGCATACGCTAAAGACAAAGCGTTCATTATTCCAACTTTAGTAGGGGACAGCGTAACAGCGGTTAACAAACGTGTGAAATACTATGACACTTCAATCGCAACTAAAGATTCAAAAGCACAATTATACCAATTAGAAGTAACTTCTGATACACCAGCTAAATAATAAATTCAAAAAGCCTAGGAGATTTTCCTAGGCTTTTTTTCATTATGAAAAACTTTCCAAAAAAATGAGAAATAAATTATGAAAATTAAAAAAAGATTAGAAAAAAAGTATTGCAATTATTAAAAAGTTGGAGTATGATAAGTTCAACATAAATTTATGGATACACTCAAAAGCCTTAAAATAAAAGAATGGAGACTGATTATGATGAAAAAGAGAAATGTGATGATTCTGTTTTCTGCAACGGTTGCGCTAACGTTAGCAGCATGTGGTAGTAAAGAACAATCATCTTCAACAAGTAGCAATGCCGCAAAAACGAAATACGCTTCTGAAGTCACTCACGATGGAACTCCAATTAAAGGTGGAACATTAAAATACGCGATTGTATCTTCGTCACCTTTCTCTGGTATTTTTGCAGATGAGTTATCTGCGGATACAAACGACTCAACGATTGGTGGTTTGGTTGATGAAAGTATGTTTGAATACGATGAAAACCGTAAGTTAACAAATACAGGTCTTGCAAGCATCGAATTTGATGTTGAAAATAAAACTGCAACAGTTACTTTAAATTCAAAAGACTATAAATGGTCTGATGGACAACCCGTAACTATTGATGACTACATCTTTGCTTATCAAGCCATCGGTAATAAAGATTATACGGGTGTTCGTTACGATGATGATTATAAAAATGTAGTTGGTATGGAAGAGTACCACGATGGAAAAGCAGATAGCGTTTCTGGTCTTGAAAAAGTGGATGATTATACAGTGAAAATTCACTTCAAAGAAATGAGCCCATCCATGCAATTAGCAGGTGGTTCAGTTTGTGCATACATCATGCCAAAACACATCTTTAAAGATATCCCAGAAGCTGAATGGGAACAAAGTGATTATGTACGTGGTACAAAATTTGTCGGTCTTGGACAATTCAAGATTGAATCCATCGTAGCAGGGGAATCTGTGACATTAGTTCCAAACGAACACTACTACAAAGGTGTAGCGAAAGTCGATAAAGTCGTAATGGAAGTTGTATCTCCAGATAACATCGTTTCAGAAATGAAGGCTGGGAACTACGATATCGCAACAATGCCAAACTCACAATACGAAGCTTATAAAGATTTAACTAATGTAACGTTAATCAGTTCTGAAGCGTCAGCGTATGAATATATCGGTTTCCACTTAGGAAAATATGACAAAGAAGCTGGTAAAAACGTAACAGATCCAAATGCGAAAATGGCCGATGTAAAACTTCGTCAAGCAATGGCATACGCGCTCGATATTGATGCGGCAGGTCAAAACTTATATAACGGCTTGCAACACTCTTCAAACTCAATCATCATTCCGTTCTTTAACGATATCTATAACAAAGAACAAGAAGGATTCACTTATAACCCAGAAAAAGCAAAACAATTGCTAGATGAAGCGGGATATAAAGACGTTGATGGTGACGGTTTACGTGAGAACAAAGATGGCTCAAAACTACAAATTAACTTTGCAGCACGTACTCGTGATGAAGCCAATGAATCACTTGTTCAACAATACTTGAACTGGTGGAAAGAAATCGGGTTAGATGTAAAACTTTATACAGGACGTACTATTGAATTGAACTCATTCTACGATAAAGTTCAAGCGGATGACCCAGAAATTGATGTATTCGCGGGCGGTTGGTCTACAGGTTACGATCCAAATCCAGAAGGATTATTTGGAGAATCTGCGAAATTCAACTTTGAACGTTATGTGGATGCTGAAGGAACTGCCATCATGGATAAAATTAGTTCAACAGAATCATTTGATTCAGCTAAAAACGTTGAGTTCTATAAAGAATGGCAAAAATACGTTCACGATAAAGCATTTATCTTCCCAACGTTAGTCGGAGAATCTATTACAGCAGTAAACAAACGTGTGAAATACTACGATGTTAACTTGGGTAGCCAAAAATCAGCGCTCTATCAAGTTGAATTAACAAGTGACACTGCTGCTAAATAAGAATTGAATGGAGACGAGCTTCGGTTCGTCTCTTTTTGTTTGCACAAAATCCATAAAACCAATGAAAACGCATTAATGACGGTATTTAGTGAAATTTGAATTTAAAATTTAAAATAACATGAGAAAAGTTAATTTTTTGCTCATAAATAATGGTAATCACGCAGGATTCATGGTAAACTAAAAATACGCTGTATCTGCGCTCGAATTGTCATACAATTTGCAATCAGAGAGCATGCAACGTATAATAGAAACGTTGTTTTATTATTTTTATATATTGAAATAGTTAACCAAAAGAAAATAAGGAGGAATCGGATTTGACAATTGATAAGCCACTATTAGAAATCAATAACTTACACGTTGGTTTCCGTATCAAAGATGATTTTTATGATGCAGTAGATAATGTGTCATTAACATTAGAAAAGAATGAAATTTTGGCCATCGTTGGGGAATCAGGATGTGGGAAATCTACATTAGCGACAACCATCATGGGCTTGCACAACAAAAATAATACAAAGATTACAGGGGACATCATTTATAACGATGTGAACTTAGTAAACTTAAACGAAGCGTTATATAACAAAATTCGCGGAAATGATATCGGTATGATTTCCAAGATCCATTGGCTTCATTAAATCCTTTAATGACAATTGGTGCTCAAATCGACGAAGCTCTTTATTATCATACAGATTTAAATGAAAAAGAACGTACTGAACGCGTGCTTGAATTGTTAGGACAAGTAGGGATTCCAAACCCACAACGTACTTACAAACAATATCCACATGAATTATCAGGTGGGATGCGTCAACGTGTGGTTATCGCGATTGCTTTATCATGTAAACCACCAATCATCATTGCCGATGAACCAACAACTGCCTTAGACGTAACCATCCAAGCGCAAATCTTAGACTTATTAAATGATATCCAGAAAGAAACAGAATCAGGTATCATCTTAATCACTCATGACCTTGGCGTAGTAGCAGAAACTGCGGACCGTGTAGCCGTGATGTATGCTGGACAATTTGTGGAAGTAGCACCTGTTGAAGAGCTATTCACAAACCCTAAACATCCTTATACACGTTCATTACTACAATCAATCCCACAAGCGGGATCAGAAGGTCAAGAATTACACGTGATCCAAGGAACAGTGCCACCATTACCAAAATTACCACGTAAAGGTTGCCGTTTCGCACCACGTATTCCATGGATTTTAGCGGACGCTCACGAAGAGGATCCAACACTACATGAAGTTGGACCAAACCACTTCGTTCGTTGTACATGTTATAAACATTTCCATTTTGAAGGGGAGGAAGCATAATGAGCGGTTTTGTAACCATTGAAGATTTAAAAGTTCACTATCCGATTCGTAGTGGCTTCTTTAACCGAGTAACGGATCATGTTTATGCGGTAGACGGAGTATCACTTGAAATCGAAGAAGGAAAAACTTACGGTCTTGTTGGAGAATCAGGTTCTGGTAAATCAACAATCGGAAAATCGATTATTGGTCTAGAACACGTAACAAGCGGTAAAGTGATTTACGAAGGACAAGACGTAACAAACAAAGCACGTCGTCGTACTTCAGACTACAACCGTAACGTACAAATGATCTTCCAAGATTCACTATCAAGTTTTAACCCTAAAAAAACGTATCTTAGATATCGTGGCTGAGCCATTAAGAAACTTCGAACGTTTATCTCCAGATGAAGAGAGAAAACGCGTGATTGAATTAATGGAAATCATCGGATTATCTGAAGAAGCATTATTAAAATATCCACACCAGTTCTCAGGTGGTCAAAGACAACGTATCGGTGTTGCTCGTGCCTTAGCAAGTAACCCACGTTTAATCATCGCCGACGAACCAGTATCAGCGTTAGACTTATCTGTACAAGCGCAAGTGTTAAACTACATGAAACGCATCCAAGATGAGTTCAACTTAAGTTACTTATTCATTTCCCATGACCTTGGGGTTGTGAAACATATGTGTGATGAGTTATTCATCATGTACCGTGGACGTTTCGTTGAAACAGGGAAATCGGAAGATATTTACGCGAACCCACAACATATCTATACTAAACGTCTATTGTCTGCCATTCCGGTTATCGATCCAGAAAACCGTGAAGCAAACAAACTACGTCGTAAAGAAGCTGAGAAATTCTACCAAGAAAATCAAAAACTTTACTACGATGAAAACGGTCGTGTGTTTGATTTACAAAAAATCTCTGACTCACACTTTGTTGCATTAAATCCAAAAGGAGGAAAATAATTATGTGGAAAACCATTTTACGTCGTGTGTTATTAATGTTGCCACAAATCTTCATCCTTAGTGTGCTAGCATTCTTAATCGCGAAGATGATGCCAGGGGATCCATTTACAGGTTTAATTACTCCAGAAACGGACCCAAATACAATTGAAGCTTTACGTGTGAAAGCTGGTTTCTATGATCCACTTCCTGTTCAATATTGGAACTGGATTTCAAAAGCATTCCGCGGAGACTTCGGTCAAAGTTATACTTACAAATATGAAGTAACAAAATTAATCGGTGAACGTATTGGTAACACAGTATGGTTATCATTATTAACATTGATTTTAACTTACTTAATTGCATTACCATTAGGGATGATTGCAGGTCGTTTCCAAAACTCTTGGGCTGACAAAGCAATCGTAGTATATACATTCATTACTTACTCAATCCCAGTATTCGTATTCGCGTTAGTTTTATTATGGTTGTTTGGTTATACATTAGGTTGGTTCCCAACTCGTGGATCTGTCGATTCAGATGTAGTTGCTGGAACACTTGGCTATTATGTAAACAAATTCCATCACATGATTTTACCAGCGTTTACGATGGCGATTCTTTCAACTACTGGTACGATTCAATATTTACGTACTGGGGTTATCGATGCGAAGAGCCAAGACTACGTTCGTACAGCACGTGCGAAAGGGGTTCCTGAAAATGTTGTGTTCAACCGCCACATCTTCCGTAACTCAATCTTGCCAATCGCAGCCTTCTTAGGATATGAATTCACTGGTTTAATCGGTGGTTCAGTGTTCATTGAAAACATCTTCTCATATCCTGGAATGGGGAACTTATTCGTAACATCAATCACAGGACGTGACTACTCAGTAATCTTAGCGTTACTATTACTCTTCGGTACAGCGACTCTTCTAGGTACGCTATTATCTGATATTATCATGAGTATTGTAGACCCACGTGTTCGTGTACAATAATAAAAGGAGGAGTAGCAAATGGAGCAAAATAATGTAAATACAGTTGAAGAAACTGTCGTTGAAGAAAGCACCGTATCTACACCGCCTGCTGGTTTTCAGGTTATTGTACGGGAGTTTTTAAAAGATAAAATAGCGCTTTCGCGTTAATTTTACTAGCGTTGATTTTCTTAATCATCTTTGTCGGACCATTCTTTATCGACCAAGAAACTGCTTTGAAAGTTAATATCTTAGGTCGTTATAAAGCCCCAACAAATGCGCACATTTTAGGGACTGATGAAAGTGGTCGTGACGTTTTAGCCTTATTAATTATCGGGGCTCGTAACTCAGTATTAATCGGTTTCTCAGTTACAATCTTGACATGTATCGTTGGTATTATCGTCGGATTGATTTCTGGTTACTACGGTAAATGGGTGGACACAACTTTAATGCGTATCGTTGACTTTATTATGATCTTACCAACATTGATGATCATCATCGTGTTCGTAACAGTGATTCCAAACTACACAATGTTCCACTTCGTATTTATCATGACAGCCTTCTATTGGGTAGGTTCTGCTCGTTTATTCAGAACACGTACTCTTCAAGAAGCAAGCTTAGACTATGTAAATGCATCTAAAACATTAGGTTCAAGTGATATCCGTATCATGTTCCGTGAAATCTTGCCAAACTTAAGTTCATTAATTATCGTTAACTTAATCTTACGTTTAGCAGGGAACATCGGTATTGAAACAGGGTTAACTTACTTAGGTTTCGGTTTACCATTTACAACACCATCACTTGGTACATTAATCTCTGCAGCGAAAAATGCGGACATCATCGAAAACAAATTATGGGTTTGGTTACCAGCCACAATCTTAATCTTAATCATGATGTTATGTATCAACTATGTTGGTCAAGCCTTACAACGTGCAGCGGACTCTCGCCAACGTTTAGGTTAATCAAAAAAATTAGAGAAGAGATTGAAGGAAACTTCAGTCTCTTTTTTTGTGCCAAAAAAACCAATTTGAAATTTTTTTCGTATCTAATAGAGAAGAAAAATGCAGGATTTCGGTGTTTGGTTGTGAAATAGGAGGGAATCTAGTAAAATAGAGGTTACAAATGGCGAAAGGAGTGGCCACGATGTACGTAAGTGAATCATTTGAAACAGTGTTAAAGAATCGTGATTTGAAACTGGATAAGAAGGAATTAGGCGACGGTGGAATCGCGTTTCTTGGCCTCTATTCAGAAGGAGAAGGCGAGTTTCCATTTAGTGTTGTATTCGATGATAGCCAGGACCGTACTGATTACCAGATTACGTATGAAGGAATCGGGAATGGAAGAGACTTTGGCTTAGATTTATTCGAGGTGCTCTATACCAGTAATCGCTTGAATCAAGAACTAGTGGCATACTATACGCTACTCGTGGATTCAGACGGCGAGCTCTTTATTCGCTATGTGGGGAGAGTAACTCCATTTGAGACCTTTACACTGTATGAATTACTCGTGATTGGCTCAAAAATTGCCTCAGAAGTACGTAGAACATTATTAGAGTTAAAGGATGAGAACGATAGTTAAGAAGTATTCCCATTTGATAAAGCCATTCGACATTATTATTGTGCTCGTGTTATTGGCACTATCATTTTTACCAAATGCAATCTTTGCTTATCAACAAGCAACGAGAAAAGAAGAAGCAAAAATTTACGCGATTCTCACAATTGACGGAGAAGAAATCGAGCGCTTTGAACTCAGTGAAAATACGCCGCATGAAGAGTTCATCTACTTCCCGCATGACGATCAATATAATATTATTGAAATCGATGGAACGCGTATCCGTGACAAGGAGGATAATAGTCCAGACCAAATCGCGGTGCAAACAGGTTGGATTTCCCAGCCGGGTCAGACAAGTATTTGCTTGCCACATGGGCTGATGATTGAGATTGTCTCAACCGAGCCTGCTACTAGTGATAATGACACCATTATCCCGTTATAATCAATGGAAAGTTCGCTACTGTCGTGGTGAACTTTTTTCGTTACCGCGACTGTTTCCCTTCCAAGGAGGAGAGCATTTTGCCCGTTGCCTTTGCGGTGCGCCAAATGGACTAAAATCACACAGCACATTTTTATAAACCAAGCAATTTCGTAGTTTTTTATATAAGGACATCCTCCTAGTAAGAATTTCTCTTTGAACTAGACGATGAGGAGAATCGAGCGGATTTTATAATAGCAGTAATGGGGAATAGCATTCAAAGTGAATTACGTACTCTTGAAAATTAATTTTCTAGAGTACGTTTGAATCTTGAAAGAGCTTGAGACCGTGGCTCAAGCCGGTGCCCCATTACAGCTATTATAAAAAAATCCGCAAGGATTCGAATCATCGTCACATACCCAACACTCAAGAAGCACCAAAAGAAATCCTTTGCTCAGTCATTGCACCACTAATTTTATAAAAAACTCACGAAATAGCGCTGGAATATGGTATTATAGTGCAATAAGGAGGAATGCACTGTGCGAATTATTTCAGGAGAATTTGGCGGAAGACGCTTAAAGGCAGTACCGGGCCAAAATACTCGTCCGACGACAGACAAGATAAAAGAATCGCTCTTCAATATTCTTGGCGGTTATTTTGACGGAGGAGTCATGCTCGACATGTACAGCGGAAGCGGAGCTGTTGCCATCGAGGCCGTCTCTCGTGGGATGGACCGTGCGTTTCTATTCGAGAACAATCGCCTGGCGCAAAAGACGATTGAGCAAAATATCGAGATTACAAAATCACCCGAACAATTTCATTTAAAACGACAAAACGTGAAACAAGGACTCAAAACGATTGCGAGTGACCCAGCGTTTGAACCGTTCGAGTTGGTGTTTATGGACCCGCCGTATCGCTTGCAAGAAATTGTAAAGGACATCGAGCAGTTGCAAGAACTCAACCTTCTTTCCCCAGACTGCGTGATTGTCTGCGAGGTGGATAAGGAAGTGCAACTTCCAGAGCGGATTTTAGAATTTGAGCAATATAAGCGCGTGGAGTACGGGATTACAGCATTAGTGTTTTTTGACCGTGCGACTAGCGAAGAGGAGGCTTAAGATGAGAAAAGCGGTAGTAGCAGGAAGCTTCGATCCGATTACGAATGGGCATTTAGATATTATCGAGCGAAGCAGTGAGCTCTTCGATGAAGTCATTGTCGTTTTATCGCATAATGTTCAGAAAAACTATTTATTTTCTTTAGACGAGCGAAAATCACTGGTTGAAAAGGTGATTGCGCATGTACCCGATGCCAGAGTGGTCGCCGTAAGCGGAGGTTTAACTGTAGAAGCAGCGGCACAATTAGGGGCAAGCGTTCTTGTGCGCGGTGTACGAAACGCAACTGACTTTGAATATGAAGCAACTCTTGCATCTCATAACCGTGTTCAAAACGGAGAAGTCGAAACGGTATTACTCCTCAGCAAGGAAGAGTACCGATTTGTAAGTTCGTCGATGATGAAGGAATTGGCTCGCTTTGGAGGAGACGTAACGCCGTTTGTTCCAAGTGTGGTGGCCGATGCCTTACAAGAAAAATATAAAGATGCGCCTGAACGCACAATAAAAATGGATGAGGAGATAACAGATGTCAAAGGTTAAGAAGATTATTATTGCAGCCTTAATTTTCGTTGTATTAGCGATTGTTGCGATGATTCCAATCCCATATGTGATTGAATCGCCAGGGACTGCAGAAGAAGTATCCCAATTTTTAACGATTAGTGGAGCAAAAGATGAGGACCCAGGATCACTCCGGGTGCTGACGGTGTATGTCGAGCAGGCGACCGTCTTAACGTACTTTAAGAAGTTCTTGAAGCACCACGAAATGCTTCCAGCTGAAGAAGTATTCGGGGATTATACTCCAGAAGAATTCGATGTCCTGCAAGATTTCAGTATGCGAAATGCACGTTCAAAAGCGGTTCGAGTAGCCTTTGAAGCGGCTGGGAAAACGGTCGAGCGACATGTAAATGGTATTTTCGTCACACGCGTGGACCAAAGTTCGGATTTCCGTGACAAGTTAAAAGTCGGAGATATTATCGAAACGATTGATGGAAAGAGCCCAGGCAATACCGATGAGAGCTTTGAAGATTTAAGAGACTATTTAGCAGGACTTGAACCAGGACATACGCTAGTCCTTCAAGTGAAACGTGATGATGCAACAATGACAATCAGCGCGAAGTTGAAAATGAATAGCCGTACTGGTGGTATCCGTCTTGGATTTGGCGGGGAAGTGGATGAAGATGTGACTTCTGACCCATCCGTTGAATTCGACGCACATGGCGTAAGTGGCCCTTCAGGTGGTTTGATGTTCACGCTTGAAATCTATAACCAAATTACGAATAGTCATTTGAAAAACGGACATAACATTGCCGGAACAGGAACGATTGAATTAGATGGAACGGTTGGACATAAGCAATACGTAACTGA
>BNJU01003350.1_pt1 | contig 46409 bp, 52 predicted proteins | sample 8539281 | NCBI WGS metagenome assembly BNJU01 (sample SAMD00202456, study PRJDB9452) | human saliva metagenome | isolation source: human saliva | place: Japan
GAACCCACAATTTTAGAGATATCAGTCAGCGCAACCGTGCAGGTATCCATTCCAGCAACAAGAATCTTTCCAAAGAAACTTCCTCTGAAGTGATGAGGAATAGCGCCAGAAAGCGCAAGAGCAAGCGTGGACTTGCCTGCGCCAGAAGGACCAACAATACCTACAAAGTCACCCTCCTGAACGCTCAGTGACAGCTCATTCAGAGCATGCACTGAGCTGTCAGGATAGCTATATGACACAGATTGAACTTCAATAATAGACACAGTGTTCTCCAGGAAATAAGTGCGTATCTAAGAACTTATCGACCCAAAACCTTCTTAAGAGGAGCCGCAAGAACCTGAACAACAATAGCATTAAAGAATGCGGTTCCCACGATGACAGGAAGCATTACGTAGAAAAGCTCAATTGTTGCACCCTTGGCTGGAATAGCAATGGCAGCAAAGATCAGTCCAGAAATAAGAGTGGTAACAAAAGAACCAATTGCTGGCATTACTGGCTTATCTGCAAGAGCAGACTTTGTAAAGGCAAACATAACAAGTGAAGCTGCGCCCTCTGCAACAAAATCAGCACCAGGGACAGAGGTGGTCAGCTGAATAACGGTAGCAGCGATAAGACCAATAACCAGGCTCTGAACAGCGTTTGGCTTAAGCAAAAGAATAGCTAGGCAGAACGAAGAAATAATAAACTCTGGACCAATTCCAATAGCACTAATTGCCTTACCAACGGTCAGATTAAGAATAAAACCAGCAGCAATAAGAACTGCAACAAGAACCAGAGAAGTAACATCCAAAACACCTGCGTTTTTTGAAACAGCAACAACACGTGGTGCCTGCTCTGCAGATCTTGTCTCTGTGTCTGCGGCGTTGACCTCATTGAGATTTTCTGTAGACATATAAACTCCTTTAACGCAAAACTAAAACGAACAAACAAAACTTCCAACTAAACGAGTTTCTCGCCATCCGGATTTAGCAAGAAACGTACGCACTAAAAAAGCTCTCGGTCACCCGAGAGCCTCTAAATGCGTATGCAGAAGCAACTCATCGCTGACCGGAGAAAGACAAGTTGTTCCACCACCACTGCTGAGTGCATGTAGCGCGCATGATATGTCCTCCTCCCAAGAGCGTAAATTGCAATGTAAGAAGAATACCATTACTTTGCCAGATTGTGTCAAGAAATACATTAAGAAACAAATTAGAAACTGTGAACGGTACGCGTAAGATACTGCGAGAAACAAAGGGGTCCCGAAGGACCCCTTGAATGAACTGCGAATGTTCAAGAAAACTTATGCCTCAGCAGCAACGACGTTAACGACGTGCTTAGCACCCTTCTTGAACTCAACAACGCCATCGCAAAGTGCAAAGAGAGTGTCATCCTTGCCGCGACCAACGTTTACGCCAGGAGTGATGTGAGTACCACGCTGACGGATGATAATCTGGCCAGCCTTGATTGCCTGACCACCGTAAATCTTAACGCCAAGGCGCTGTGCTTGTGAGTCGCGACCATTGCGGGAAGAGCCGAGACCTTTCTTGTGTGCCATAAATGCTACCTGCCTATCTCAATATCAGAAGTGACCAATTACTCTGCAGACTCGTCGGATGCCTTAGCAGCAGCCTTACGAGCGGTAGGGAGCGCGGTAACCTTCAGCTTAGTAAGGTTCTGACGGTGACCATTGGCGCGGTGATAGCGCTTACGCTTGTGGAACTTGAAGACGAGGACCTTCTTGTCCTTGTACTGCTCAAGAACCTCACAGGTAACCTTCTTAGAGGAAAGAGTGGCAGCGTCAGCAACAACCTTCTTGCCGTCGTTAAGCATAAGAACATCAAGCTTTACCTTATCGCCAGGCTGCGCATCAAGCTTCTCGACGCTGATTACGTCGCCCTTGGCAACCTTATACTGCTTGCCACCAGTTGCTACGATTGCGTACATGTGTGTAACCCTTCATTGCTGATTCTTGCAACGATTAATACTATCTTTGCATTTCTGAAGATCCGAGCAAAGATCTTCGCCGCCGTGACCTGTGACATCCGCGGGAAACTGTCGGTGTCCCATGTCCCTCGGCGAGAAACACAACTCGAAATAGTCTACTGCATATTTCAGAAAATTCCAAGACAAAACTACATGTTATAGAGGCTTCACAAGGAGTCCATTTTCTGAAACGTGTGCCTGTGAGGTGCGGCACACCCTCAACGAGTCAATGCCTTGTAGGCCATCCACTCCAGCTTGAGCTGCAATTCTTTGAGCCTCATAAATCAAAACTGCAGGTCTAAGCGCTGCTCTTGGATCTTGGAGTGTATCAAGCTCAAATGAAATGCGCGTTTCAGATGAGCTCTCAGAAATCTTATAGCCCGCAAACGTTGTCTCTAAATTGACCACTTTTTGCTTATCTCCGCGCATGTATGTCAGCTCTTTTTTGGCGAGAAGATCCTCAAACCCCCAACGCAATGCGTCTGACCTAAGACCTTCTCCCAAAATGTCACATCTCCAGTGAGCGGCATTCAACCATGCTTCAAGCGCTGGTAGCGACCGATCAACGTAGCTGGCAGCAAACGGAGCAAGCGCGGGAGGCGTAGCCGGCAACAGCCTCTCTAACGCTTCATTCGGGTCCACGTATTCTGTGAGCTTCAAGTCAAAGTACTCCGCCTCAGACGAAGCGCCAACAGGAAGCGCCTGAGAGAACTGAACGCCCATGCGTTTTGCAAAGCCATTACCTACCCTAAACGGAAGTTGAGCTCGACGAACACAGCGCTCAATAGTACCAATGAGCTCAAGGTGTCCTAAAAACGCAAGGCGGTCGTCTTTCTTGTACGCCACGCGAAGCCTAAAAATCTCTGCCCCACGCTCCGTCATAATCTCTGGCTGAATCTGCGGTCTACCAGCGCGCCAGTCTTTCTTCGCTGGTTCAACCGCCTCAGGAACTACGCCCTCTAGCTGCTTGTCCGTCATGAGCGCACCCCCATCAAAACGTTGTCGACCTTCAAGGTCTGGCATACCGCACATCCCGTACAAGAGGTAAACGTGCAGTCTGGTGTGGTGACCTCGTCCATCGCTTTACGATATTCTCGCTGTAGGTAGCCCTTGGAAACGCCAGGAGATGTGTGGTCCCAAGGAAGTTTTGCCTGGATATCAAAGGTCTCTGTTGCAATATCAGAGAGTGAGAAACCCAGACTTTCTGCAGCTGCATTCCAAGCGTCAAGATTAAACTCACTGGTCCACGCATCAAACTTGCAACCATTTTTCCAAGCCCGGTAAATCAAATCAAAACCGTCGCGGCCCATCTTTGAAAGCGCACCTTCTACCAAGGACGTTCCAGAATCGTGGTAGGCAATCTTGAGTCCCCTATCGTGATTTGACGACAAAGAGCAACTGCTGTCTACGTTGGGCTTCCTCACGAGAAATCTGGCCAACCCACTGGAATGGCGTGTAGGACTTGGGCACAAATACGGCAACAGAAGCAGAAACCGTAACGCCCTTGCCGCCAATTTCTCGACCGATATCTAAAATACGCTTTGCAACTGCGGGAATGGCTTGAATGTCTTCATCGGTTTCTGTTGGAAGGCCCATCATAAAGTAGAGCTTCATGCGGCGCCAGCCGTTTTCAAACGCATTTCTAGCTGCCGATTCAAGATCATCCTCGGTAACATTTTTGTTGATGACGTCACGCATGCGCTGGGAGCCTGCTTCTGGCGCAAACGTCAGTCCGCCGCGCCTTGAGGTAGAAACAGCGTCTGCCATCTCCGCGCCAAACGCGTCCATACGCTGGGAAGGAATGGAGATTCGCACGCCGCGTTTACGCAAATCAGAGTTCATACGGCGCAGAATGTAGCCGCACTGAGAGTGATCCGTTGTAGAGAGCGACGTGAGCGAAACCTCATCGTAGCCACTCTTCAAAAGGCCTTCCTCGCCTGCTTTAACAATCTGCTGAGCTGGACGCTCGCGAACAGGACGATACGTCATTCCAGCCTGACAGAACCTACAGCCGCGAGCACAGCCGCGCTGAATCTCTAGCGCCAGCCTGTCCTGAACAATCTCGGTATACGGAACAATGCGCTGCGCAACAGGGTCTGTTACTGAAAGATCTGGCAGACAACGCTTATACACCACGCTTGAGCGTCTACTTCCTCTTTAGGAACCGCATAACCCCAGCGTGTTGCGGTGTCGTCCTTCACAATCTGATAGAGCGACGGCACGTAGACACCCTGAATCTGAGACAACCTCTGCAAAATCTCTTGGCGAGAAACCCCGTCAAGCTTGGAAGTTCTCACGCACTCGCACATCTCTACCAGCGCTTCTTCGCCATCGCCTAATAGAATTGCATCAAAGAGCGGGGCCACTGGCTCTGAGTTCCAAACAGAAGGACCGCCACCAAAAATAAGTGGATCCTCATCATCACGTTCTTCGGAAAGCTTTGGAATGCCTGCTAAATCAAGCGTTTCTATAATATTGGTAGCAATCATTTCATGTGCAAGCGTAAAGCCAACCACATCAAAAGACGCTAGGGGTGCAGCGCCCTCCAAAGAAAGCAGAGGCACGTTACGTTTACGCATAAGCGCTGCCATATCAGTCCATGGCAGATAGGCTCGCTCACAAGAAATATGAGGTGCCTTATTGAGAGCGTTGTACAAAATGGCAATACCAAGATTAGGCTGACCAACCTCGTACACATCAGCATAGACCATGCAAACGTGAAAAGGGCCTTCTTGCTCCTCTACGGCTCCCCACTCATGATTCAAGTACCTTGAGGGTTTCTCGACATGTGGAAGCATGGGCTCAATGAGATGGAAGAGATTTTCTCGTTTAACACGCACGATAGTCTACTTTCTATCTTTTGGCGAGGGACTGTATGGTTGCTATCTCCACGGTATTTGATTGTGAATTTGTATCTGCTGTTGCGCTTGCGCCTGTAGAAGCACTCGAAGTGCCGGTTTTGGTAGAAGAATCAGCTGCTACCCCATCGCGTTTCTCGGCAATTTTGCGAGCATACGCGTGAATGACGCGAGCAGTAGTGTGAGTACCTGCGTATCCCATGCCAGCCTTAAGCACCCAGCCAAACCCTGGAACTGTGCCTGCGACCGTGCGTGCAACCGTACGGTATCCAAAGCCCGCGCCCACAACGCCGAGAAGTTCGGCGATGGTTTCAACACTCATATTGATGTTATAGGCGGCGGTAATATCAAGTGCCAGCTAATCTGGCGCGCTGTCATCAACGGCATATCAGAGCCAGGAACAAACGCCACAGCTCCAATAGCTGCATTTTCTTTAGCGCAAGCAGCAGTTATCTGTTTGACCACTTGAGTTCTACAAAGAGGATACGCTGCCGCAAAAGAGACTGATTTTTCTGTTGCAGTTGCAATCCATGAAGAGAGTCGATCAAAGAGCACTTCTTCAGTGGTACCCGCAACAATACTAATAAGCCCTGTGTTATAGAGCGTATCAGCAATTTGTTGCGCTTCAACTGCAGACTCTACAACCACCGCACAAGGAATTGAATGACTTACCAACATGGTAAGGGCGTCCTCGTACTGTGATGTTGGCGTAGGAATAATCACCGCAATATCAGGAATAGCAGCATTCTTTCCCGTGCGACCAATGCCTCCAGAAACAAACGAAACACCGTCGGCAAGCTTAGAGACGCGCACCGTTGCATCTGTTCTCTCTGGCATAAAATACGAATGTACAGCCAGGATTACCTCTTCAGAAGCAAGGGAATCAACGTAGATATGCGTATAAGTTGGCTCTAGAGATGAAAGCGACCCGCGGAATTCTTGTAATACAGAGGTGGCAAGTTTGCCCAAGCTGTTTCTTTTTGCCATGGCTTATGCCGCCTTTGTTCTATGTCTGTAAACAGACTGGACGATTCCTACAGAAACGAGCTGGGCAATCATCGATGTTGATCCAAAGCTGATAAAAGGCAATGGAATACCGGTAATAGGCATGATACCAATACACATGCCAACATTCTGTAAAACCTGGAACGACCACATGGCTGCACAACCAACAAGTACCAGCTTAGAGAAGGTATTCTCGGTCTTCATGGCAAACAGAATGGTTGCAAAAATCATCCATGCAAAAAGTGAAAGCATAACGAATGCACCAAGGAAGCCAAACTCTTCCGAGAAGAGTGCAAAAACAAAGTCTGTGTGTGCCTCTGGTAAGAATCGTCCACTTGCCTGCGTAGCGTTACCTGGTCCTTTTCCAATAAAGCCACCAGAACCTACGGCAATCTTTGCCTGTTGGAGGTTATAGCCGTCTCCCGACGGATCAACGGAAGGATCCAAGAAGACGGTAAGACGCTTCATCTGGTACTCCTTAAGAATGTGAGGAATACCAGGAATCATAGAAGTCACAACAACAAGAGCAACAACAGCAATGAGCAAAAGAACGGTCACAAGAATCCAAGAACGTTTTGCACCAGAGCAAATGATGATGGTGGCTCCGATAACCAAAATAATCAGGCCAGTTCCCAGGTCAGGCAAAAGCATAATGGAGCCGAATGGAACCATCAATGTTCCACAAAGCTTTACATAGTCTCTGAGCGTTTCTACCTTACCGTTATACTGAGCACACACCGAAGCCATAAGGAAGATTGTGACAATCTTTCCCAGCTCAGACGGCTGAAATCTAAAGCCAACAAGTGGGATATTAACCCAACCAGTCATACCCTTAACCGAAACGCCAAAGCCTGGAATCTTAGGCAAAATCATCAACACAACTACGCCGACAAGCAGTACATTTGTCATATTTGAAAGTGCTCTGTAGTCATAGCGCCACATAAGTGTGGCAAAAACAAGGCCCAAACCAATACCCAGAAGGTGCCTAGGAAAACTAGCTTCGGCAATGTTCATCGATGCGGTCCAGATAACCACAATACCGATGAGGACGAGAAGTGCCGCGGGAACAAGCTGTGCTAGATAGAGATTACTCAAGATATTCTTACCAGTAAGCTTCTCTTTCTTGGCAAGACCGCCTGAAGGAATACCTCCACGTCTCCTAAAAGGTGAGTTCATTCTCTGTTTTGTAACTGCAGATGAATCAAGTGCCATGGGTTTCTCGCCTCCTTACCTACCAACATTGTCTGGCTGATTATAAATTGCGCCAAAGACGTCTCGAACAATATACATACCAGAGCTAGCACCAGCAGGTGCACAATCAAGGTTTGCAGCAATAACATACTGAGGCTTATCTGCAGGTGCATAGCCAACAAACCAACCAACGGGCTCGCCAATAGACTGCTGCTCAGCAGTACCCGTCTTACCACAAACAGTAACATCCAGATTAGTCCAGTGGATAGTCTGAGTAGCTGACTCCTCGTAGACAACGCCATACAGGCCGCGAGCAACAATGTCTCGGTGCTCATCTTTTTTTCTTCTGGCGTCAGAATGACCTCGTTTTTATACTCAATAACAGAGCCATTGCCATTTCTGGCGTTAATACTCTTCAAAACATGTGGTTTATAAATTGGACCTCGATTTGCAATGCCACAATACGCATTTGCCATCTGAAGGCAGGTTACCAAAAGATCGCCCTGTCCAATTGCAAGGTTACAGTTGTCGCCACCCTGCCACTTACGAGCATCATCAGGCGAGCTGGTAAAGTAATTCCACTTCCACTCTGCATCAGGAACGCGGCCAGATGCCTCTTCTGGAAGGTCAATACCAGAAAGCGCACCAAGTCCAAAGGCACGGAATGTCTCTTGCATGCCCTCTGGATGATCGTTGTTATAGAAGAAGCCCTTACCAATCTCATAAAAAACAATATCGCAAGAGTTGGTAATACCGGTAATCAGATTAACGGTGCCGTGACCAGAAAGAAGCCAGCAGTGCATGCCGTACTGCTCGCCAAAACCAGTCCAGAAACCCGTGCAATACCAGCTGGAATTTCCGTCACAAATGCCGTATTTGAGTCCAGCAAAGGTAGTAAGTGCTTTGATGGTAGATCCAGATGGATACTGTCCAGCAATTGCACGATTCATCAGCGGATAGTTTGCCTCTTCAGAAGAAAGCATATCCCAGTCAGAACTGGAAATGCCTCCAACAAACATTGAAGGTGAATACGTTGGATAGCTTGCCATAGCAATAACTTCACCGTTGGTGCAATCAAGCGCCACCACACTTGCACTGCGACCTTGGAAGTCTTGTGATCTAACTGTATTGATAACACTGACAAGGGATGCTTCTGCTGCTTTTTGGATGTTTGCATCAATGGTCAAAACAACATCTGAGCCGCTCTGAGGAGCAATAGACGTTGAGTGAGATAAAACATTACCAGCAGCGTCAACATATACCGTTTGTTCACCACGAACACCCTGAAGAGCGGACTCGTACTGATACTCAACACCCGTTTGTCCCACGATATCGCCGTGGGCATACACAAAGCCGCCATCCGCAGTTTTACTGCTTTCAAGCTGCTCTTGTGTAACAGTTCCGGTGTAGCCAACAACATGAGCTGCAAGAGAACCGTTTGGATAGGCTCGCTGGGTGCGCTCCTCAATTGAAACGCCATCAAGCAAAGCGCCATGAGCGTAAATATAGGCAACTACGCGCCTAGAAACGTCTACAGAAACCGTGCGAAGCGCTTGAGCACCATCAGAGGTATCCATGATTTTTCTGCGCACCGCCAACATAGGCATACCCAAGAGGTTAGCAAGAATCTGCAGCTTAATGTAGTCTTCTGCAACGTCTGCTCGAGCTACTACCGTTGGACTTGGCCTGTTGGTAACAATCTCCACGCCATTTCTGTCCAAAATACGACCGCGAGGAGCTGCGGTAGTAACGGTGCGCGTACGGTTTCTCTCTGCTTGCTCGGTGTAGTCAGCTGACGATAAGAGCTGCATGGTCCAAAGACGACCAATAAGCACGGCAAACATGCCGCCAACAGCAATTGCAAATCCGATAAGTCTGGACGAGAGGGTCTTCTCGGCAGAGCCGTCAGAACCACCAGACGCCTTGGGAGCGCCGCCGCCAATATCAAAGGTAAACGGCGAGTCTTTTCTACCAAAGGTGAGGTAAACAATAATCAAACCAATTGCTGCAACAGCGCAACAAGCAAGGATAACAAGGGTGAAATTCATACTAACCCCTTATTTAAGGCGCTGTGGAGCTCGGTGAGATCCGCGGTAGAGCGAAGTTCCACCCAAAGATGAATGAGACCTTTGGGAATGAGAAAGTACATAGAAAACAGGAAGCGCTGCCAAAATGGTAAACAGCATGGTGGGGAAAGACTTAAACAGCAGCCCCTCAAAGAAGTTGCCACCAGAGCCAATCAAAGAATTAATGAGTTGATACATAAAGGTGACACCAAAAGTTTGAAGGGCAACAAAAGCCCATAGAGGTACCAAAATTGCCAGAGATTCTGTCTCTTACCTCTTGGCCCATGAAATAAGAACTGACCACAAGCAGGAGTGCCATGAGGCCAATAGGATTAGCAGAAGTCAAATCATAGATAAGACCAGCAATAAAGCCGCATATCACGCCGGTTTTACCACCATATCTCAGCGCAATAGCTGCCGAGAAATAAGTGCAAAATTGATAACTCCCCCACCAAAAGAAACCTGTGGTGTAAGCATAATCTGCAAAATGAAGCAAACAACAGCAAGAACGGCGATGCTGCGTGTGTTTTTATTTCTATCAGAAACCTGCATGCATCCCCCTTAATCTGTTCTTCCGCTGTTATGTTGTGTAGTACCCGTTGGAGCAGCAACTGTTGCATTCTGCTGAGTGTTTGTTGTGTTGTTTGTTGAACCGCTGCCAGTAGAACCGCTCGATGAAGACGTAGAAGATCCGTCTTTTGAGTCTTTATCCTTACCGTCTGAATTAGTTGCAGTTGGAGTGTTTTGCTTATCTGCCTCTGCAATATCATCTGCGGTAGCTTTTTGCTCCTCAGAAAGAGACGTGATAACCATTACCTCCTCGTTAGTGCTGACATTTCCATAAGGCTCAACAACAATGGTGTAATAGAGCGATCCTGGAGCTGCCTCAACGCTGGTAACCTTACCTAGAGGAAGACCCTTAGGGAATACGCCACCAAGACCGCTGGTAACAACTGTATCGCCTACGGCAACCTTCTGGTTGGTGTTGATGAGGTTAAGAGTAATCTGTCTTGACGCAGAACCCATAAGCATGCCTTGAGCTCGACTACTTTGAACCATAGCAGCTACACCGCTCTTCTCGTCAGTGATAAGACGAACGGTAGAGGTTGTAGGACCACACTCAATAATCTGGCCGATAACGCCACCGCTATCAACAACAGGCATGCCAACAGCCAGCCCGGACGAAGTTCCCTTGTCAATCACGATGGTGTTATTGAACGAGTCAGTAGAACCAGAGATAACACGGGCGCCCGTGGACTGCAGGTTATAGGTATTTTTTTGAGGTCGAGAAGACCCCTGCAGGCGCTGGGTGGACTGATTTGTCTCTTCTAGCTCTGCATTTCTTGAACGCAACTGCTCATTTTCTGCCTTGAGGTCAGAAAGCGTTTGCTGGTCTGCTGTTAAGTTACTAAAAATGTTACCAATGCCCTGGAAAGGCATGGCAATAGCAGAACCCGCCATTCTAAAAGGCATGGTAATAGTAGAGAACCCACCTCGAACCATCTCGAGCGGTCCTTCTGTACCCATACGAGCGCTGACCGTCAATAACACAATTGAAAGCAGCGAAAGAATAATAAAACTACGGCCACCCGTATGCTTATTATTGTTAGATCCAAGGCCTGTTGAAGCACCCTGGATCTGATGAGACAATGGCATATTTATTGGCCTGCACTCTGAACAAATCCACCGGACAATGCGTTAGCCTCAAGAACCTTTGCACAACCGGTAACAACATTTTTCTAATGCGGTTGGGCTTTACGTTAACGGGAACGCCAGTCTCTTCACGAAGTCTTTGATCAAGACCGCGAAGCATGCCGCCGCCACCGGTAAGCAAAATACCGTAGTACATAAGATCAGAGGCAAGATCTGGTGGAGTCACATCAAGCGCATCTTTGACAGCCTTGGTGACCCTCGTCAAGAGGACGATCAAGGGCACGACGAATCTCTTCTGACTCGATACGAACAGTCTTTTGGAAGACCGCTCATGACGTCACGACCGTTTACCTCAACGTCAAGCTCTTCTGCAAGAGGAGCTGCTGAGCCAACCTTAATCTTGATGTCTTCTGCGGTACGCTCACCAATAGAGAGGTTGTAGGCATCACGAACATGCTCAAGAATAGTTTGATCAAACTCGTCACCTGCAGTTCTGATGGACTGCGAGACAACAATACCGCCCATGGAGATAACAGCAACCTCGGTAGTACCGCCACCAATGTCTACAACCATAGAACCTGTAGGGATCCTCAATTGGAAGGTCTGCACCAATAGCTGCAGCCATAGGGCTCTTCAATCAAGAATGCCTGGCGAGCGCCCTGCCTGAATAGTTGCTTCAAAAACAGCGCGTTTCTCGACAGATGTAACGCCAGAAGGAACGCAAACAACTACGCGTGGACGTGGTGACCAAGGATATTTGCGCTCACGCGCCTTCTCGATGAAGTAACGAAGCATAACCTCAGTAACATCAAAGTCTGCAATGACGCCGTCTTTAAGAGGGCGCTCAGCAATGATGGAGCCAGGGTACGGCCAATCATGCGCTTTGCATCAGCGCCAACGGCCAGAACGCGGCTCTCGCTTTTATCGATTGCAACAACCGATGGCTCATTGATGACAATACCCTGACCACGAACTGCAACAAGGGTGTTTGCAGTTCCCAGATCGATGGCTAGGTCTCCGCCATATTCTCCGAAGAGCGAATCGAAGATAGACATGATATCCAATCAAACGTGCTACGCGTGTGCGTAATTATCCTGCAGAAAGAACGGTTAAAACAGTTTAGTACTAGTTACCAGACTTTGAAGAGCTGGAGGAACTATTAGAGGAATTTGAGGAGTTAGATCCATTAGTTCCAGAGGTAGTTCCCGAATTAGAGCCGTTAGTACCAGAAGTTGTGCCGGAGTTCTGGTTATTCTGGCTTACGTATGAAGTGGTAACGCTTGCAACCTTCCAACCAATACCATCACGGACAAGCTCAATGGTGTAGTCAACGTTGCCACCGTTGGAAAGGCTGACAGAAGCGTTTACTGTTGAGTGAGTCATGCTCTGGTCAACACCGTTGATGGTGACAGCAGAGCTTGATGGCAGGCTGTTAGAAATCTGCTGGAGCGTTGTGCTAGAGACAGAGCTAGAGACATAGCGGCCAATATCGGTACCCTGTGCCTTGGCGTTGAAAATATCCTGAACAACAGACTGCTGGGTTGGCCATCCATAGCCACGATAGTAAGCATAACCAGCGCCACCAACAGCTAAGATAAGCAAAATAAGAATAGTGATAAAGACCTTAAGGCCGGTATGGCGATGCTTACGCCTAATCTTCTTGTCCTTCTTATCCTGCTCAATAATCTCCTGCTCAGTAATCTGGAAGAAGCCAGTATCTTCTGCAGAAGGAATGAGCTCGCCGGACATACCTGTAGGATCCAGTGGATCATAGGCACCATAGCCAGCTGCCTGAAGGAAGGCATCAGTCTCAGATGGCTTGCCAGAAGTCATTGCAGTAATAGCCCTGCGAGCTGCATCAAAGGCAGACTGCTGCTGATTAGACAGAGCAAAGCTGCCGTCTGCAGTAGCGTGAGCGAAGGCATCAACTGCCTCAGACATGCGATTTGCTGCAACGTATGCAAGACCAAGATCTGCATAAATCTTATTGGAATTATCCAGAGGATTAGCAAAATCAAGAGCGGTACGATATGCCTCAACTGCATCAACAGGCCTGTTCAGACCCATGAAGCATGCGCCTAGGCTGCAAAGCGCTGATGAAGGATTAGGGTTCTTCTCGTCAACTGCAGCGTTTCTGTAAGCAATGCCGGCGTTGCGAATATCACCAATCTTCTCGTATGCAGAACCAAGAGCAAGCTGTGCCTTATAAGGAGTTGCGTAAGAGGCGTCCTGGACAGCGTTAGTAAGGGCAGCAATAGCCTCCTGTACCCTACCAGCAGCCAGAAGTGCGCGACCCTGATTAGTAGAGAGTGCGCCAACCTTGCCGTAGGACGTATCAGCAAGCGCTGACTTATAGGCAGAAGCTGCGGAATCAAACTGTCCAAGCTTCATATACGCGTTTGCCAAGAAGGTGGTCAATCTGACCGTTTACCTCGCCTGGCTCTTTAGCCACATCAAACTGACTGATAGCTACAAACCAGTCGCCCTGATCATATGCAGATTTACCTAACTCAAATGCCTGTTGATTCACAATATCCTCCAAGAGTTTGTGCGACTTGGCTTTAAGCGTTTTTCAATTCTAATGGAATTGATGATATCGCCAACCTTTAACTGGGAAATGACGTCCATTCCCTCGATAGTTGTGCCAAATACGGTGTATCCAGAATCCAAGCCATGCTGTGGACCAAGACAGAAATAGAACTGAGAACCCGCGGAGTTTGGATCTTGAGAACGAGCCATAGCAAGTGCACCGTCAACGTGGGAGTTATTAGGATTTGGTGGTGAACTCCTCTTTGATGCGATAACCAGGGACCACCGGTACCAGGAATTCCATCAGGACCAGGGTTACCAAAACACGACATCCTCAACACTCATCTCACGAGTGTTTGGGATCTCCGCCCTGAAGAACAAAACCAGGAACAAGACGGTGGAACTTGGTATCGTCATAGAAGCCAGACTCTGCAAGCTCGCAGAAGTTTGCTACATGAATAGGTGCGCCCTTACCGTCAAGCTGAACCTTAATGATTCCCTTGTTAGTATCAAAGACAGCTACCTCAGTACCAGTGACCTGGCGCTCTGGTGTATACAATGGATCAAGTCCAAACATAATTCCTCCAAGCTTCTTTACATCTAAGAGAAGAAGAAAACGCGAGAAACCCTTAGTAATAAAGAACTTCTTTTCTAACCTAATTATTTTACCAGTATGATGAGATTTTTGAAATTAAAGCAGCTGAACGGTAGATTTTTACTGCTTTTGTGGCTTCCAATTCACGTAATTTTCATCAAAAAGTTTCTGGTATGAGCTGGAGCCACTTGAGTCTCTGATGTTATCGACTGGCGCCAAGATGTGCTCTTTGTCCTGAGAAGGATTAGAAGAAGCCACAGAGCGCTTCCATCCCTCACTCAAAGCATCAGAACGATTACGAAGCCAGTTGCCAAGCTTAGTAAGATTTTCAATGGCCTGACGATAGTTTCCATTGGAGTCATCAAGGCTTGAAAGGTCAGAGATAACATTACTGATATCGAGCGATATCTGCTCTGCTTCCTGCTGGGCATCAGCACGCTCTTGATCAGAGCCGGTAATGGCAAGCTGATCAAAGGTCTTCTCGTTATCATCAAGGCGCTTTGAGAGATCTCCCAGCTTCTGATAATCGCTATCAAGTGCATCAAAAACAGCATCTGAACTTGTACTTTTGCTGAGTTGCACTGGTATCTTGTCCCGTTAGATGCGTAACAGGAGTGGTAGTAGGAGTAGATGAGACTGGAGCCTCAACCTTTGCACGATTATCGGTTGCCTGAGGGTCCCACGGGTGCGTAATGACAAAGATTGCAGCTACTACCAGCGTTGTGACAAGAAGTGCTGAGAGCAGAATCACGCGTGTGCGAGGGATTCCTTCGGCCTCAGGAAGGTTCTCTTTTGAAGGCTCGGAAGGAATTGCAGACTCAAAACGAGGAGCTGGTCTGCGACTTACCGAGGCAAACGCACTGGTGGCGTCTGGGTCAGCGTTGTCGGCTGGCATTTGCTGCAAAACAGTGGGATCTGCTGCAGAAGAAGACGCTGCATGAGGGTCTGCATCTGCGAGTGGATCGTGTTTCTCGCCAGATGCTGGAGCGGCGTCAATCTCTGGAAGCTTGATGTTGCGTGTGGGCCTGATGGCTCGAGCTGGACGGGCAGCAGGCACTGCCTGTGGCAAAGGAAGGCCGCACTTGGGGCAGCTTTCTGCAGCAGCACCAACTAAGGCGCCACAATGAGGGCACCACTGAGCTTGAGTAACAGGAATCCTTTGGGTCAAACTTAGATCAATCTGACAATGAGGGCAGGTTAAAGCCCCCTCATCGACCTCAGATCCACAGTTTGGACAACGCATACACCCTCCACAACTCTTTGCTTGTGCTTCAGTTTAATCGTTTATATCAGCAGAAGAGCTATAAGTTGACTTTCCTCCCATTAATCTCACAACCAGGTCAAAGAATCGATCCTTTGTATAGTTGTGAATGTAACGCTCGGAAATTCTGTTGAAGATAATAACGGAAATCACCAGACAAATTGCCAAGTACGGCAAGATGCGTGGGGTGAGAGGTGCAATACGGAAGAAGTCCTGAGCAACCGTACATCCGCCAACAACAATGGCAATGCATACAACAAGAAGCGCAATGCGGAGCTTGGTGAGCGGCAAAGAAATCCTTCTAAGCAGCGCAAAACCAACTGTTGCGGTGGTGATAAGCGCCATCGTAGACACCTGAGATAGGTTCAACTTAAACAGATGACCTGCAGTCATAAGAAGCGCAAGCGTGATAGTTACCGCAATAGAAGCAGGCAGTGACTTGCGCAAAATGTTGACCAGGAAGTTGCCCTTTACGCGATCGTGATTTGGCTCAAGCGCCAACACAAACGATGGCAGCCCAACGGTTGCAAATGAAAGCAGCGACATCTGAACAGGAATAAAGGGGTATGGTGGCGCAATAATGCAATAGAGCGCTAAAGCCGCAGTATAAACCGTCTTTACAAGTATGAGCGCAGCAGATCGCTGAAGGTTATTGATAGAGCGCCTACCTTCGGCAACAACTTCTGGCATGTGCGCAAAATCGTTGTCTGCCAGAACAATCTCTGCAACATTTCTAGCTGCAGCAGAACCAGAAGCAACAGAAATAGAACAGTCCGACTGCCTCAGCGCCAAGATATCATTGACGCCGTCACCGGTCATGGCAACCGTGTGGCCATGATTCTGGAGTGCAATAACAAGTTCACGCTTCTGTTCTGGCGTAACGCGACCAAATACGTGATACTTCTCGACAGCTGCAGCAATATCTGCCTCTGTGCGCAGAGTGGTTGCATCTACCCAACCGTCGGCATGAGGGACTCCCGCTCGCTCAGCAATAGCGGAGACGGTACGAGGGTCATCGCCCGAAATAACGCGCAGGTCAACGCCTTGTTCAAGGAAGTATGCAATGGTTTGTGGGGCGGTCTCTCTAATCTGATCCCTAAGCACTACGTAACCTAGGAGCTGAGGAATTCCCTCGAAGTTATCATTCTGGTCAAATCCATCAACGGTACAGGCAACCAGCACGCGTTCAATGGACGCAAATGCATCGGACGATGCGATAACGTCCGCTGCCTCGGGACCAAGCACAAACTGAGCAGCACCGATAACAAATGCCTGTCCGTCCTCAGTGACGCAGCCAGAGTACTTTCTCTTGGGAAGAAAACGCCACAACGCGAGAAGGACGTTTGCTTTGAATCCCCTGCTTGGATGCGTACGCAAGGATTGCCGTAGCCGTATCGTTAGCGTCATCTTTGTTTGCGCCGACAACGTTTACAGCCGCTTGCAGAGCACCCGCAGCCTCAGTAATTGGCGTAAACGAAGCATCCAAAACACGAGCAACTTCCATGTTTCCCGTGGTGATAGTGCCCGTCTTGTCCAAACAAAGGGTATCTACGCGTGCCAGCGTTTCAATGCAGTATTGCTGCTGAACCAAAACATTTTTCTGGCCAAGCCTAATGGTTGCAATAGCAAGAACCGAGCTAGTGAGAAGAACGAGTCCTTGAGGAATCATGCCAATAACAGCAGCAATCATCGAAAGAAGCGCTTCATTTAAATCGTCGTTACCAATGAAATAGGTACGAACAAAAAGACCAATACCCAGCGGAATCAATGCAATGGAACCTGCGCGAATAATCGACTTAATGGTGGTAAGAATCTCTGAATTGATCTCTTTTACAAACTTAGCTTCTGCGTTAATACGCGCAGCATAGCCTTCCTGACCTACACGGCATACCCTACCAACAAGACTGCCTTCTCTCGACAAAACTACCAGAGAGAAGCTCGTCTCCCGTGGTCTTTTGCACGGGCTCTGCCTCACCAGTTAGAAGGCTTTCGTCAACGCTTACGTGCTCTGACACAAGAATACTGTCAGCAGGAATTTGATCGCCCGTCTTCAAGCGCACAAGATCATCGATGACAAGCTCGTCTGGTTTGATAAAGGTATCTTTTCCGTCACGAATTACACAAACACTCTGAGCTGTCATAAGAGACAGGCGGTCAACCATGCGTTTTGCACGAATCTCTTGCACAATACCAATGACCAAGTTTGCAAGAACTACGCTCATGAACAGTGCATTTCTGTACTGTCCCGTTACAACAACAAGCAGCGCCATCAAAACATTAACTATGTTAAAGAGCGTAAAGCTGTGCTCTGCAATAATCTGAGCAATAGATTTGGTTTTGACGTCTGTATTAGTATTGACTTTACCTGCAGATACTCTCTCTGCAACTTCTTTTGACGTCAGACCCTCATACGTTTCTTCACAACGTTTGCTGCTCTTGCCTGCAGTGTCTTGCAATGACATATAAACAATCTCCAGTCAGTGATGGCCGGTTTTTTACACGTGGTGACCCCGGTGGGTTTCGAACCCACGACCTTTTGCTCCGGAGGCAAACGCTCTAATCCACTGAGCTACGGAGTCATGGTGCATAAGTATACCTCAGCCTACTTACTGCCTTTTGTAACGGTTTGCGTAATTTTCTTCTGGTATTTTCCCATGCTAAAATGAATACAACCAGCAAATGAGGAGCTCATGAATACTACTTCTGTTGACCTAACATCCGACTCATATCAAATTCATGTAGGGCATCACCTGCTTGCGCAGGCCGGCAACCTTATTCATTCCTGCACCTCGGGTTCAAGATTCTTGTGGTCACTCATCCAAATTTGAACAAGCTCTTTGGCACAGAACTTCTCGCCTCATTAGAGTCAGCTGGCTTTTCTGTCACAACTGCTGCAGTACCCACAGGTGAGCACGCAAAATCATTTGAGTCGTATCAAAAGCTGGTAAACGTCCTTGCAGAAAATCGTTTTACGCGAGAAGACATTGTCGTCTCGTTTGGCGGAGGCGTCATTGGCGATCTTGCGGGATTTGCTGCAGCTACCTACATGCGCGGCTGCGCGCTCATCCACGTTCCCACCTCGTTTTTAGCGATGATTGACTCCTCAATTGGTGGAAAAACCGCTATTGACCTACCCTTTGGAAAAAATCTGGTTGGAGCCTTCTATAATCCCAAGGCCGTTATTGTTGACCTTGAGCTGCTGAACTCTATTCCAACTCCCCTCTTGCAAGATAGCTGCGGAGAGCTTGTTAAATACGGCGTTCTTTCTGGACATGAGCTCTTCAATAAAATTTCTCTGGCGAGAAACCCTGTGCAGGTCATCGACGTGCCGCATAGGCAAGAACTCATTCAAGCGTGTATCGAAATGAAAAGATCAATCGTTGAAGCAGACTTCAAAGAAGCAGGGTCTAGAAAATTGCTCAATCTGGGCCATACACTTGGCCATGCTATTGAGACGCTCAGCAACTTTGAACTTGGACACGGCTCCTGTGTGGCTGCTGGAACTTCCATGTTGGCAAAGCCTGTTCCAAGCTTGGTCTTTGTTCTGTTGAAGACGCAGAGAACATCATTACACTCACGCAGTCATATAACCTTTCTACCAGCACTTTATTTACTGTGGAAGAACTTTACAGCGCAGCACTTCATGACAAGAAAAGCCACGCAGATTCAATTGATATGGCGCTTATCTATGGCATTGGTGATGTGCGTATTGAGCGCAAATCATTTGCAGAACTTAAACAGCTGATTGAGCTAGCAAAAGAAGACTAGCGTCCTAGACGCTCTAACTCTTCTGCAAGCTTACGTACTGACTGTTTTAGAGCGGTTTTATCTTCAGCTAGGATATCGTTTTTGTTGAAGATACCATTTGCAGTTCCTACATAGGCATATCCACCTGCAAATACGTCAGCAATATTGTCTGTTGTAACACCACCAACTGCCATAAGCGGTAAGTTTCCTAGAGGCTCACATACCTTTTTGGCGTACCAATAGCTAACCTCATTTGCGGGGAATACTTTGACAATATCTGCGCCAAGAGCAAATGCATGAGCAATCTCTGTTGGCGTAAACGCTCCCGGAACACTTAAAATCTCATGCTCTTTGCAGTAGTCAAACATCTCTTCAGAGAGCAGCGTTGGAGCTAAAACAAACGTTGCGCCAGCTTTATGTGCCGTCTGAAGATCTTCAAGAGTAAGCACGGTACCAGCGCCGATATTGATATCAGAGCTATATTCACTGGACAGCTTCTGAATCAACGAGGCAGCTTCTGGTGTGTTCATAGTTACTTCAACATTATGTACAGGAGAATCAACAAGAACCTCAACGACAGCTTTAACCTGATTGTACGTATAGCCACGTAAAACCTGAGTTACGGCGCTAAAAGGCTTATTCACTTGCTTCCTCCTTTAATCTTCAAACAATTTTAACCATATCCTTCTCCGACACTCAACTGCGGTATTCTTACATCAAGCAATTAGTTACGGAGCGTGTGAAAAATGGATGTTTCAATAATTCCTCATGATTTGTTTGGAACGGTAGAAGCCATCCCGTCAAAATCATGCGCTCATCGAGCGCTCATCTGCGCTTCATTTGCAAACGGCATTACTAACATTACCTGTCCTTACATCTCAGAGGACATTCAAGTAACTGTTGATTGCCTTAAAGCTTTAGGCACCACTATCGCTAGAACCAAACAGGGATTTAGAGTTGTCCCTGCAAAAGAGCAAAATCACCCTCAAAATGTGCAGCTTAACTGCAAAGAATCTGGCACCACGCTCAGGTTTTTACTCCCCCTTCTAGGCGCTCTAAACGTAAACGCCACAATTTCTGCAGAAGGAAGACTCTTTTCTCGACCCCTAGAGCCTCTTGTCTCAGAACTCTCTGCCCATGGTATGTCTTTTAGCTGGCAAGACGAGAAGACCTTTGAGGTTTCGGGCAAACTTATTGGCGGTTTATTTGAGCTACCAGGAGATATCTCATCCCAATTTATTTCTGGACTTTTGCTGTCATTGCCTTTGTTAAATGAATCTTCAACGATACAAATCACAGGACCTATTCAGTCAAGAGACTATCTGGCTATCACAGAGCACGTATTGAAAGACTTTGGCGTTACTACTGTATTTGATGCAAAGAATGCCACCTATATCATTGAACCTCAACACTACGTTTGTCCAGGCGTTTATTCAATCGAAGGAGATTGGTCAAACGCTGCACCATGGCTTGTTGCAGGTGCAATTGGGCAAGGCGTAGAGGTCACAGGGCTCTCCATGCAAAGTGTCCAGGGAGACAGAGCTATCTTGGCCGTGTTATCGCTTGTGGGCGCACGTGTTTCTCGCCAGCAAAAAGGTGCAGCTTGTATGATAGATCACCTGCGACCGTTTACCATTTCTGTCTCCGAGGTGTGCGATCTTGCTCCGGTACTTGCTGCATTAGCTGCGTTTATCCCTGGAACAAGTAGGCTTACCAATATTCAGCGCCTTCATCTTAAAGAGTCCGACCGCGTTCAAAGTATCTGTAGCACACTGAGGGCATTTGGCGTGACCGTCGAACTCTCTGAAGATCAAACGGAGCTGGTCATCACCGGAGGAAAACAGCCCGCCAGCTGCATCGTAGACTCATGCAATGATCATCGCATTGTAATGATGGCAACTATCTTGGCTTCGTATGCAACAGGGCCTGTTGTTATCACCCGCGCCGAAGCAATCAATAAGTCGTATCCGCTTTTCTTTGAGCACTTTAAACAGCTTGGTGGCGCCTGTCACAGTATGGAGTCATAAATGATGACCTCAACTTTGGAACAACAGTAAAAGTGTCTATTTTTGGCGAGTCCCATGCCCCAAAAATTGGCTGCACCATTGAAGGTCTACCTGCTGGTTTTACGGTTGACTTAAATGCTCTCAAGACATTTCTTCAAAGAAGGTCTCCGTCGCATCCATGGGATACTCCGCGTAAAGAGACTGACGACCCGCAGTTTATCTCTGGAATTTCAGCAGAGGGTATTCTAGATGGTTCTCCACTCACAGCAGAGCTGCCTAACGCAAACGTTCGACCACAAGATTACGCAGCTACAAAGCTTGTCCCACGTCCTGGACATGCTGATTTTTCTGCTTGGGCAAAATGGGGAGACTCCTATACACAAACAGGTGGAGGACATTTTTCTGCTCGCCTCACCGCCCCTCTCTGCATCGCAGGAGGAATAGCGCTCCAGATTTTGCACGCTCAGGGCATAACTATTGCCGCTCACGTTCTCAAAATAAAGGACGTCAGCGATACTCCTCTTGAGCTCGTAGACAACTCACTTGAGGCCAACAAGCAGCTTGCTCGCCAAATGGATCAGCTGCTACATGCTGACCCTCAAGCACTTCCCTTCCTCGATGCACAAGCTGGCGAGAAAACTCGCGCACTCCTTACGCAGCTGCGCTCAGAGAAAAATACCGTTGGCGGCATCATAGAATGCGCAGCAACGGGTGTTCCCGCAGGTATCGGATGCCCTCATTTTCATGGACTTGAAAATACTATCTCCGCTGCAGTTTTTGGTGTTCCTGCTGTTAAAGCCATAGAGTTTGGTAGCGGTATGGACGTTGCCAATTTACTTGGCTCCGAAAATAACGATGCATACGAAGTACGTAACGGCTCCGTTGTGCCAACCACCAATCATGCTGGAGGTATTCTGGGCGGCATTTCAACAGGTGCTCCCATCTGGTTTAGGTGCGCGTTAAAACCTATCTCGAGCATTGGGCTTCCTCAACATTCGGTTAATCTTCAGACTATGGAACCAGAGCAGCTTGTAGTTCAAGGCAGACATGATGTAACTGCAGTTTTACGCGCTGTACCCTGCGTTGAAAGCACTTTTGCACTAGCTCTTCTCGACACCTTATATTCCTGGCCCTCTGAGCAGAACGGATATCACAATGACTAATCAGCTAGAAACGCTTCGCCAGGAAATCGATTCAATTGATGCGCAAATCTTTGACCTCTTTGAGCAGAGGATTGCGGTTGCCAAACAAATTGGTGCTTACAAAAAGGGGCAGGACCTCGCTGTTCTTGATTCCTCAAGAGAAAATGCCAAAAGAGACCAGGTTAAAGCAACTGTTTCTAATGAACTTGAACCGTATGCTTTAGAGTTGCTTGAGGTTTTGATGAACGCTGCAAAGGCAGTTCAGGAGACATCTCGTGAGTTCTAAAACTGTACAACAAGGTTCAAGTAACCTTACAGCCCCTCTTGCTCCTTACGGCCTTATTGGTGAGAAACTCTCTCATAGTTGGTCGGCAGCAATTCATGAAAAGTTGGGGTCATTTCCCTACCAGCTTCATGAGCTTTCTGCTTCTGAGCTAAAGGGTTTTCTCAAAGACCAACCTTGGCAGGGCTTGAACGTTACTATCCCTTACAAAAAGGATGCCTGCGCTCTTGCGGACTCAGCTTCTGAGGATGCACAAGCTATAGGAGCGGCAAATACCCTGGTAAAAGATGCAAATGGTTTTATAGCAGCAGACAACACCGATGTGTATGGCTTTGAGTATCTGGTAAAAAGCCTCAAGGTCAACTTGAGCCAAAGAAAGTAATGGTCTTAGGAGCCTTTGGTGGTGCTGGTCAGGCAATTTGCTATGCGCTCAAAAAAGGCGGTGCATATGTTGTGGGAGTCTCCAGAAACCCTCACGAAAGTTCTTTATATGTTGACCGCGCAATTACCTATGACCAGCTTAAATTCCACTATGACGCTGAGCTTCTTGTCAATGCAACGCCAGTAGGAATGTCTCCTCATACTGGCATTTCCCCTCTTGCAAAAGAGGAGCTTGCTGCTTTTTCTTCCCTCCAATGCGTGATTGATCTTATTTATAATCCGCTGCGCTCTCAGCTACTTTTAGATGCAGAAAGTCTTGGAATACTCAATGCAAATGGTTTAAAAATGCTGGTAGCTCAAGCAGCTAGGGCTAGCTCACTCTTTTTGGGACAAGATGTATCAGACTCTCAGATAGAAAGCATCTCGCGTGAGCTCCATGCTTCAAAAGAAAACATCGTGCTTATTGGTATGCCGGGAGTTGGAAAGACTTCTACGGGAGAAGCCCTAGCAAAACTCCTCAATCGTCCCTGGATAGACACTGATTTTCTCATCAAGCAGAAAGCTCACTGCGAGGCGGCAACCTACCTACAAACACACGGTGAAGCGGCTTTTAGGCGTCTAGAGCATGAGGTAATTCAAGAGATTTCTAGCACGAGTGGTGCGGTGATCTCTTGTGGAGGTGGCGTAGTTGTTACACCTTCAAACTACCAGCTCCTCCGTCAAAACGGCAAGCTTGTCTACCTTACGCGCCCTCTTGAAGACCTAGCTATTGTCGGCAGACCTCTTTCAGAACGTATGGGTGTTCAGAATCTTGCCGCAGTACGTATTCCGCTCTATGAAGCATGGGCTGACGTAACCTTTTTTTGTCTCGGTAGTCCAGACGCAGATGCCAAGGGTCTTCTCGACACGCTTTAAGCATAACAGTAAGCGTTCGCAGTTATTTTTAACCGTTCACCGGATGGTTCGTAGATTTTGAATTTTGGCACGTTAAAGCCCCTATACTTATGCCTCGTAGGTGTGTATTCATAAGACTACGAGAATGCTAGACCAAGTCAAACGGTTAAGTGTTTGATATGTGGTTATACTTGGGGAGATATCCAATGGACGGCAATGCTATTGCTCACGAGATCCTAAATGCAATAGGCGGCTCAAAAAACTTAACTCACAACGAAGTGTGCATGACGCGACTTCGCCTTTCCATCAAAGATATGACGCTTATAGATCATGAACAACTGGCCACAGCCACTGGTGTTCTTGGTATTGTAGGAAAAGGTGCCAACGGACTTGAGGTAGTCTTTGGCCCCAATCTTGTGTGTCAAGTAAACGATGCCCTTAGTCACATTTTGGGTGAGCCAGAAAAGACTTTTTGTTCGTTAGATGAGAAGCGAGTAGATCTTCCCACTCATCACAACGAAGAGGTGGATGAACTAATCTCTTTGCTTACTCAAAAAAATACCCTTGATCAAGACGAAGAAGACTTTGACAGCCTTGCCTCTGACTTAGACGCAGAAGACTTTGAAGACAACTATGAGGATGACCTCGACGCTCCTCGCCTACTCATAATCAACGGCCCAAACATCAACATGCTGGGCATTCGTGAGCCAGAGGTTTATGGAAAAGCTGACTACAGAACCCTTATAGAGACTTGTAAGGAAGAAGCCCTCTCTCAAGGTTTCTCTGATTGTGTGTGTTATCAATCAAACCACGAGGGCGATTTAGTTGATGCAATCCAGGATGCGCTGGGTAGCTATGATGGCATTATTATCAATCCTGCCGCCTATACGCACACCTCAGTTGCCCTACTCGACGCGGCGCTAGCGGTGCAAATTCCCATGATTGAGGTACATCTTACTGACATCTCTACCAGAGAAGACTTTAGGCACATTTCTTATATAAAAGACGCATGCTTTGCTACAGTTGCTGGTAAAGGAATTGACAGCTACAGAGAAGCAATCCAACTGATGGCGGCTCATCTCAAAGATGAAGCATAGCCAGTTGCTTATAACCATTTGGCGAGAAACACAAAACCTGCTGTAATGCTAAATTGCAGCAGGTTTTTTATGCACACGTAAGTATGTCTGACTCTGTTATCACCATATCTACGGCAACGTCAAATTCTGTATGAGGAAGCTCTGTCTTACTCAAATTTTGCTGGTAGGCAAGGCAGATCTTCTTGCCAGAATACGTTGACAAGAACCGATCATAAAAACCAGCACCATAACCCAAGCGATACCCCTTTGTATCAACAAGAAGCGCTGGAACAATGCAGATTGAAGCGTCCATCTGCTCTTCTGTTAAAGCCGGTAATTCTTTTGGCGGTTCAAGTAGACCAAAAGGAGCAGCAATAAGTTGATCTAAAGAAGTAATAGCTACGAACTCTAAACAATGTCCAGGTAGACAACGAGGTACCGCCACTGTTTTCCCATCGCGTAGAGCGCTCTCAATAAACATCCTGGTAGAAACTTCAGATGAGACCGAAACATACGTTAAAACAGTAGTTGCTTCTGCATATTCAGAGGTTGCAAGAAGTTTCTGAGTAATGCGATCATCAAGCACGGACCTCTCTTGCTCAGAAAGAACTTCTCTTGCTGCTAGACGCTCTTCTCGCAAACGTTGTTTTTCTAATGACACAGTATCCATAAAGCCTCCCCTCTAGCTAAGAATAACAACATTTTTGTGGACATTTGGAGAAGAAACAGACACCTGTCGCAATAAATGTGACTAATTCTCAACATTTTTTATATAGCTTTCTTTTTAGCAAATTCCTGACCTGCGCAAATGTAAACCGTTTCTAACTTGTCAAAATATTGCGTATTTGTCACTTGTCTAGCACTACATATTGAGTAAAGTTAGAGGTCGCAACTAATATTTGACGTCATTTGTCCAAAGACATACCTGCTGTCAAAATTAGTCTCAAGATTGCTATTTGTAAACTGCTGAGCGGCCATGCTCCACTCAACACGCTCAGCATGAACGCGGATATATACATTGTCCGTGTAAAAAGGAGTGTGTTATGCAGGAAACACCAGCACAGGAGGCTTGGGACGGCTTTGTCGGTGGCAACTGGCAAAGAGCTGTTGATGTCCGAGACTTCATTCAGAAGAATTACACCCCTTATGACGGTGATGATTCCTTCCTCGCTGGTCCAACTGAGGCTACTACAAAGCTTTGGGCGGATGTTATGGATCTCTTTGCACAAGAGACCGCAAACGGTGGTGTACTTGATATGGATACCAAGCAGGTTTCCACTATCACCTCCCACGAGGCTGGCTACATTGACAAACCACTTGAGCAGATTGTTGGTCTCCAGACTGACAAGCCCCTCAAGCGCGCTCTGATGGTAGACGGCGGCGTTCGTATGGCAATGGCTGCATGCAAGGCCTACGGTTATGAAGTTGACCCAGAGATTGTTGACTTCTACACCTATCGTCGCAAGACTCACAACGCTGGTGTTTTTGATGTCTACACCGAGGACATGCGCAAATGCCGTCACTCCCATATCATTACCGGTCTGCCTGACGCATATGGCCGTGGCCGCATCATCGGCGATTATCGTCGTGTTGCTCTCTATGGTGTTGACGCTCTTATCACTGATAAGACAAATCAGAAAAACGGTACCGGCTCCATCATGGACGAAAAAACCATTCGTCATCGCGAGGAGCTTTCCGAGCAGATTCGTGCTCTCAAGGAGCTTAAGCAGCTTGGCGAGATTTACGGTTTTGATTTGAGCCGTCCCGCAGAGAACTTCAAAGAGGCTGTTCAGTGGCTCTACCTGGGCTACCTTGCTGCTGTAAAAGAGCAGAATGGCGCTGCAATGTCCATTGGTCGTAACACCACCTTCCTGGACATCTATGCAGAGCGTGATCTTGCTCGTGGCACCTTCACTGAGTCAGAGATTCAGGAGATTGTTGACCACCTGGTTATGAAGCTTCGTATGGTCAAGTTTGCTCGTACTCCTGAGTACAACGAGCTCTTCTCCGGAGACCCTCAGTGGGTCACTGAGTCCATTGGTGGTATTGGCGTTGATGGCCGCTCTATGGTTACCAAATCCTGCTTCCGCTGGCTTCGCACCCTTGAAAACATGGGTACCAGCCCAGAGCCTAACCTGACTGTTCTGTGGTCTACCAAGCTTCCAGAGGGCTTTAAGCGCTACTGCGCAAAAATCTCTATTACCACCAGCTCTATCCAGTATGAAAATGACGATCTTATGCGCGTCTATCATGGCGATGACTACGCAATTGCTTGTTGCGTCAGCTCCATGCGCGTTGGTAAAGAGATGCAGTTCTTTGGCGCTCGTGCCAACCTTGCTAAATGCCTGCTTTACGCAATCAATGGCGGCCGTGACGAGAAGACCGGTGAGCAGATTGGTCCTAAGTACCGTGCTGTTGAGGGCGAGTACCTTGATTACGACGATGTCTTCTCCAAGTACCTGGACATGATGCGCTGGCTTGCAGGCGTTTATGTCAACGCTCTTAATGCAATCCACTACATGCACGATAAGTACAGCTACGAGCGCATCCAGATGGCTCTGCACGATGAGCATGTTCACCGTTGGTTTGCAACAGGCATCGCAGGTCTTTCTGTTGTTGCCGACTCGCTCTCTGCAATCAAGTATGCAAAGGTAAGGGTTGTCCGCGATGAGACCGGCCTTGTTACCGACTACGTTACTGAGGGCGACTTCCCTAAGTATGGTAACGATGACGACCGCGTTGACACCATTGCTCATGACATTGTTGAGATTTTCATGAACATGATTCGCCAGAACCACACCTACCGTGATTCTGTTCCAACAACTTCTATCCTGACCATTACCTCAAACGTTGTATATGGTAAGGCTACCGGCAACACCCCTGACGGCCGCCGCGCGGGCGTTCCTTTTGCTCCTGGTGCTAACCCAATGCACCACCGCGATACTCACGGTGCTGTTGCTTCCCTGGCCTCCGTTGCTAAGCTTCCATTTAACGACGCACAGGACGGTATTTCCAATACCTTCTCAATCATTCCTAACGCTCTTGGTAAGGGCTCTGACGTCTACTTCCACGGTAGTGAGCTTGACCTTGAGCACATCGACTTCTCTGATATGAATCTTGATATTCAGATTGAGAACAAAATTGATTGCGCCTGTGAGGCAGACCCATCCGCAGCTGAAGGTGCTGAGGATCGTAAATAACAAGCCCTGGCGAGAAGATCTATCTACACGTTTCTTCTCGCCAACAAACTCGTAAGGAGAAACACATGCAGTCCAACGAAGTAGCTTCCGAGCAGATTGACAACCTGGTAAACATGATTGATGGCTATGCCGAGAAGGGCGGTCATCACCTCAACGTTAACGTATTTACTAAGGACACTCTTCTTGATGCTCAGGCACACCCAGAGAAGTATCCTCAGCTGACCATTCGCGTTTCTGGTTACGCTGTTAAGTTCAACTCCCTTACCAAAGAGCAGCAGGACGACGTTATTTCTCGTACCTTCCACGACGCTCTCTAAGGATTTTTGTCCATGTCTTGTTCTGATACTCACATGGATCTCAATGACCCGCTCACAGTTTGTGGGCGGGTTCACTCTATTGAGACCTTTGGTACTGTAGATGGTCCTGGAACTCGCCTGGTTGTGTTTACCCAGGGATGTCCCATGCGCTGTGCCTATTGTCACAACCCAGATACCTGGAAATTTGGTATTGGAACAGAGAAATCAGTAAAAGAAATTCTTGCCACCTTTAACCGCAATAGAGCTTTTTATAGAAACGGTGGAATTACGGCTACTGGTGGCGAACCACTCGCTCAGCCTGAGTTTATCGGCGCTCTGTTTGAGGCGGCTCATAATGACCCGCGAGGACGCATTCATACCTGTCTTGACTCTTCTGGTGTCGCCTACAATCCAGAAACTCCAGAAAAATTTGAGCGTATTCTTGATAACACAGATTTGGTGCTCCTTGATATCAAGCACTCTGATCCAAAGGGCCACATTAGTCTTTGCGAAGTTGGCTCAGAAAGACCACTTGCGTTTGGCGATGAGCTTAACCGTAGAGGCATTAAAGTTCTTATCAGACATGTTGTAGTGCCTGGAATTACTGATTCACCAGAAGAACTTGCTGGCGTTGGTAGAATCATTGCTCACTGGGATAATGTTATTGGATTAGACCTACTTCCCTATCACGTGATGGGCGTAAAAAGTATGAAGAGCTAGGTATCCCTTACAAACTTGCTGACACTCCTGCCATGGATGGCAAAAAGATTCCTGAGCTGCGCAAGCAAGTCCTTATTGCTCGTGCCCTTGAACGCAAACGACTTTCATAAAACTACCAGCAGCCCATTTAGCTACTGGTAGCAATTTAAGGTGAGACGTAAAAATCAATCATTAATACACCCCGTTGAGCCTCCACTGTCGTAGACAAAAATCTGGAAAGTATGATTGACATTCTGAAACTGCTTCATATACAGAAGTTCAGTCAGTTCCGTTGGCATTACAGCTCTGAAACAAGCATTTGCAAAGGGAAAATATGTGCAGTTGAGGCAATGTGACTAATCATCACCGCTAAACAACAATGACACAGACGCCGACAGACATATCACAAAAAGGGCACAGCGTTTTGTACCGACCCCCAAAAGTTAGACCAAAATCTAACGATTAGGAGGTCGGTATTTTTATGGCAAAACATAGTTTCGAATTCAAGAAGAAAGTCGTTTTAGAGTATTTAGATGGCAAAGGTGGAGTGAAATATCTTTCTAAAAGATATGGACTTGGTTCTGATTCACAGCTACGCACATGGATTAATGCATACAATGCGTTCGGTGATGAAGGATTAATGCGTTCTCGTAAACAAACAAAATACTCTTTCGAAAAGAAGATTTCTGTTGTAGAACTATATCTATCAAGTGAAATTTCATATCAAGACTTGGCAATTCAAGAAGGTATAAACAATCCGAGTATGATTGCTAACTGGGTTAATCGCTTTCGTGCTGCCGGTCCTGACGCCTTGAAAACTCGCAGGAAAGGTCGAAAGAAAACATTGGATAAACCTCAGATAGATAGTGAAGTTCAAGAAGCAGAAGAAAGAATAGTTGATACCAGTGCAGAACATATTAAAGAATTAGAAGATGAACTACTTAAGTTAAGAATTGAGAATGCCTTTTTAAAAGAACTGAGGAGGCTGCGTTTAGAGGACGAGGCAAAAATGAGAGAAAGGCGCTCGTCATCAATAGCCTCCGAGGAGAATTCAAACTAAAAGACCTTCTCTCTTACATAAGTATGCCTAAAGCAACATATATGTACTGGCAGAAAAGATTCGATAGAGAAAACCCTGACAAAGAAATTGAGGAGAAGATTCTTCAAATCAGAAAGACTCACAAGGATTATGGCTATCGTCGAATGGTTGGAGAATTACAAAATCAAGGCTACTGTGTAAACAAAAAGAAAGTACAACGTATAATGCAGAAGCTTGGTCTACAGGTTACTTCTTTCATTCGAAAAAGCCGTAAATACAGTTCGTACAAAGGTAAAGTTGGAACGGTTGCTCCTAATCGCATAAGGAGACGATTTAATACCTATATACCACATCAGAAGATTACAACAGATACTACAGAGTTTAAGTATTATGAGATTACTGCTAAAGGTCACATGACAATGCATAAGCTTTATCTGGATCCATTCATGGATATGTGTAATGGTGAAATTATAAGCTATGGAATTGACAGACACCCTTCAGCAAAATGTTATGGATGCATTGGGACAGGCTATTGAAATAACATACGATTGCAAATACAGAAGAACTTTCCACTCAGATCAAGGCTGGGCTTATCAAATGAAAGCATACTCTCACCGTCTTAAGGAAGAAAGAATCTTCCAAAGTATGTCTCGTAAGGGAAACTGTCATGATAACTCCGTTATGGAGAACTTCTTTGGATTGCTTAAACAAGAAATCTACTATGGCGTTATTTACTATAGCTACGATGAGCTAAAGTCAGAAATCGAACGATACATAAAGTATTACAACGAACAAAGAATTAAAGAAAAACTAGGATGGCTAAGTCCAGTACAATACAGACTTAGACTCTTGGCTGCATAAAAACAGCGTAGCAGCCATATAAACTGCTACGTTATAAAAGTCTAACTTTTGGGGGTCACATCATTTTGCTGTGCCCTTCTCAACTGTTATCGCTATCTTCTTACTACTGCTTTTCCGTAACCACTGAATCGTAATCGCGGCTCTATGCCTGAGACTCTGTGCGACGACGATGCAGAGTAGATGCTACAAACACAAGCAGACCGGTAGCAGCAAGCGAGAAAATCATGGCCGGCGAATTATCTCCCGTATCGGGAAGTGCACCGGGAGCCTTTGTTGAAGTAGTCTTATTTTCAGCAGGCGTCGGCTCATCAATACGTTCCCACTGAGCATAAAGTACATTTCCCTCTGTATTTATGGTGTCAACTTCCACCTTGTCGCCCCGATGGAGCAGTGTGCCGCCATCTTTTGAGATAGACCAGCCTAAGAAGCGATATCCTGCTCGCACCGGATCTGCCGCATCAATGGTAAGAGTATCGTTTGACTCAACGAAATCTGAGTATGTACGACCGGGAGCGCCTTCGTAGTTGAGATCATACGCAAGACGTACGGCATTGGAGTTTGCCCACACGGCGCGCAGGGAAATATCCGAGGTTCCCATCGGAATCAAATCCCCCCGGATAGTAGCGTGTTCCGTCACTTGCAACCCAGCAAATGAATCCACGGGAGCCTGCAGGAGGAGTCACACCGGAAGCATCAAGCACACGAATATCAGAGCCTTCGGCATAGTGCATCGGATCTGAAACAAAGCCTGTACCACCGGCAAGATCATAGGTGATGGTGTGGGTCTGGTTTATCGGAACCCATTTTGCCGTAAGGGTAATGTCTTCCGTCACGGGACTTCCAAAACGATACGGCTTTCCATCGTTTCGGAGCCATGCGACAAGAACATAGCCATCGCGCGTTACCCCCGTTGGTTCATCGAGGGTTGTTTGCGCGGGTACTGACACGGTCTTGTTGGGTGTTCCATTGTTGTACACATACGTGACATTAACGGGTACCGGCTCCCATTTGGCATACAGAGAGGTATCACTTAAGGGCATGGAGTTATCAGAGGTGAGAGGCATGGTCAACTGAGCATTTCGATACCAGCCGACAAACCGGTAGTACTGTGGCAATCCGGCAGGACGACTTGGCGTTGAGTTTGAGATGTCGGCTAACGAAGCTCCATATTTACGCTGTTCAGATGAGATTGTGGTTTCAGAGGTAACGGAAGTTGCCGCGTTTTTGAGAGTCAGATTATAGGTAATGCGCTTTCTGACCATAACAAGATATTTTGTAGGAAGAGGCTTAAAAACAACGTCTCCGCTGGCAGCATCATATATCGCAGGACCTTCTCCCTTAGAAATATCAAACCACTGAGTAACGTCGGTATCAAGGTTTAGATCTTTCGGATCTTTAGGAGTTCCGGTAGGCGTGTAATAGCCGTACTTGACGTAAGAAAACATTGCCAGGTTTGTACTGAAACTAAATGTTCCATCGGCAGGTATCCAAGAAGCAGTATATGCACTGTAGCCGTTCCCGTCTGCATTGTCAGTAAATATGGCAAAGTCTTTGGTCAGATTTACCTTATTAGGATAAAAATTAAAACGGCTTGCCGTGCGATTTCTGCTGCCTGGTGAATTAAAGCTAGAAGGACTCTTGGCATACCAAAGATTACCGTCATCCCAGCGATACCCTGCTTCAGGTTCAATAGGCGTAAATGTTGCGCCGTAGAGCCCTAAGAACGTATGGGCAGCATTGCCTGAGTAGTTTTCAACCCCTGTTTTATCGGTGTCATTGGTATAGTCAGTCTTGCTATTGTAAAAATTAACACGTACCAGCGTGCGATCAAGATACACGTTTAGCGTTGTGCTACCATCTGCGGAAACCGTAGCCGAGCTGTCGCTCCGTTCGGTGTCAAGGAGCAAATGACCGTAGTACTGGCCATTGATAGCGGCAATTTTTGATGCAACATCTGTAGTTGCAGGAGAAATGGTAGCGTCGGTAGCGGCCGTATAACCTTGGACGGTATATAAAGCATAGGTCTTGTCGGCTGAAGCCGCATTATAAGGATCGAGTGGGTTTCTGCACCCAGTAGTTCACATGATAGACCGTATTGGCGTTCGGCGTCCATGAAGCGGTAAGGCGGATAGATTGGGTAAGTTTTTGAGCCAAAAGTGAAGGCTGCACCATCGGAAGTCTTCCAACCTGCAAAAGTATATCCGGTTCTTGTTGGATTACTCGGCGCAACGGTTACATCGTCAGTATCAACATACTCGGTGGCTACGGAAGATCCGCCGGCGCTATCAAAGGTGATGCTATGTCCGGCTTTGACAACAGGCCAAAGATAGACATCCTGACCATTGACGGTACCGAGACTTGCATCCGGCTGGGTTGCTCCTTTTGTGCGAGACCAGCCCACGGCCTGCGTTTCAGGATTGCCGGTGTTTACGAGCGGAAGAATGCTGCTACCTTGAATGGTGTCGCCATCCGCATACGTCACCGCACTGAGCACGCGGTTTGAATCGGTAACAGACATGAAGTAAACGACATGGCGATTGGATGCAGTGAAATATGCATACAAATCAACCGGGGATGCTTCAGCCGCAGCATCAAGGGCAGCGCCGTTAAGCTCTGCGGCAGTCTTACCAAAGTCAGTAAAAGTAGATCCCGAAGAAGTTTTCCATCCGCGGAACGTTCCGTCTCCGGATGGAGTAGCGGGCTCTATCAAGCGCTCATCATCAGAGAGTTTCTGAGTTGACACAATGGAATCGGTACCGGATGCATCTATTACATGAAAACGATAGGTTATTGTGAAGTGCGTATCAGGCGTAGTTACGGCATAGACCGAAAAACCTTTTGCCGTAAAAGACACGGAGCCTGCAGCGGATGTAGGACTGCTCACCTGCTCTACGGATGAACTGTCAGAAATATGCCAGACCGAGACGGAGTTGCCGGAAATGCGGGAGGAGGAAATGTTTACGGCGATTGGAGAGCCGGCCGGCTCCCATTTTGTTCCATGGGCATCGCGAATGGTAATATCAAAGGCGAGAAGTGTTGTCTGACCTTTAATGGAGGCACTTGTCGGAACAGCTGACACGCTACCGCCGGAAGGGAGCTTTCCCGAGACCGTTATCTGAGTGCCGTCAGAAGCAGTTGTTGTCCAAGTCTCTTGGACAAGGTTCTTCTGAGAATCCTCCTTGGTTTGAGTTTGGGCTTGAGTTTTTTCAGGTTCTGTTTGAGAGTTGGTGGAACTTTCGGAAGAATCGCTTGCAGGTGCCTCTGATGTGGAGTTTGCATCCGTGCGAGTTTCTTCATGCCTGACAGTATCATCCTTCAGTTCATTCGGCTCAGCGGATGACTCAGTAGATAAACCGTTGTTTTTCTCCGCTTGTGCAGAAGCCGTGGTACCGACTGCTTCTGCAAACCCCTGTGCCGGAGCACTCCCAAACTCTGTGCTCATCTCCGCAAGCGCAGGAGTCGGCATAGACATTGAAATGCTACGAGCGCCACAAGAATAATCCTTGAAATTGCACCTTTTCTTTTCATGGTGCCTCCTGAATAACCCCGAATAACTTTATAAATAAATCCTCAAAGTCTATATATAATCTATCGGATAACAAATCGCACTGTTATAGGGCAATATCGCAAAATTTTTATAGTATCAACACACTAAGTTTATAATCTGTAAGCTTTGCTTTCAGGCGCGCAGGACCGATCTATCCATACTGCCTCCCCTATTTCCTGCGTCACATGCGTGTAATACTATGTTACGAACCATCAACCAAATCATGGTAAGGACTCATGTGACCGCCAAAACCGTACAGATAGCAGGCATTTCCGTACAGCTCACACGCAAGGCCGTCAAGAACATCAATCTGCGTGTTAGTCGAGAAGGTCGCGTTGACGTGAGCTATCCGTGGCACACTTCCGAAACGGCTGCAATCGCCTTTGTCGAATCCAAATCTGATTGGATTCGCACCGCTCTTTCTCGCGCCTCTTTACTTGGCGAGAAGAACCTCCAAGTTCCCACTCCCATAGCCTCCGGACATACGGTGAGCGTTTGGGGACACCCGTACAACCTGCGCATCATTCACGGACCAAAGCGGGCGGCGCGCATCTTTGCACACGACGTTGTTATCACGCTTCCCAACCGCTACCTAGACGACCTTGCCTCCGAAGCTTCACAGCAAGCCGTTCGTAAAACATTTGATGAGTTTCTCGCTCAAGAGATGCGCACGGTCCTGCCTGAGCTTACCGCTGCCATGGAAACAAGAGCTCAAAAGCAAGCCTCGCGGTATAAAATATGCCGCATGAAAAGCCGTTGGGGATCTTGCAACACATGTACAGGAGCCATCACGCTCAACCTTGAGCTTGCCGAATATGACAAAGAGGCTCTGAAATACGTTATCGCTCACGAACTCACCCATCTCTACGTTCGCAGACACAACCGCGAATTCTATGCGCTTCTCGCCACGTTCTATCCAAACTGGAAAGAAGTCCGCGCCAGCCTCAAAGGCGCTCGGCCGTCTTTGCGATAGAATAAGCACTGTTGACTAGAAACGCGGGCGTCTCAGTGAGGCGCTGCACACGAACTTGAAAGTTTGGGAGTTTTTATGCCAAATGAGGGCAGCTACGAGGCGGCACTCCGTCGCTCAAATGAAATTCAAGCAGATCTGCCAGAGCATGCAGGAAAGTACAACATGCTTACTGGTGACCGTCCTACTGGAAGACTTCACCTTGGCCATTACTTTGGCACTATTGTTGAACGCGTAAGACTCCAAAATCTTGGTGTTCATACCAATATTATTATTGCTGACTACCAGGTCATTACAGACAGAGACACCACTGAGCATATTGCAGACAATGTCTACAATATGGTTATTGATTATCTGGCCTGCGGAATTGATCCAGAAAAGACTATGATTTTCACGCATTCTGCAGTTCCAGCTCTCAACCAACTTATGCTACCGTTCCTCTCGCTTGTTACCGAGTCTGAGCTTCATAGAAATCCAACCGTTAAGGCAGAGCAGGAAGCATCTGGCCATGCTCTCACCGGTCTTCTCCTCACTTATCCTGTTCACCAGGCATGCGACATTCTTTCTGCAAAGGAAATGTTGTTCCTGTTGGTCGTGACCAGCTACCTCACATTGAGATTACCTCTAAGATTGCGCGTCGCTTTAACGAGCGCTACGGCAAGGTGTTCCCAGAGGTTTCTGGCCTTCTTACCTCTACCCCATTGATTCCAGGTCTTGATGGCCGCAAGATGAGCAAGTCTTACGGCAATGCTATCTCGCTTTCTATGACAGCTGAAGAAACCGCTAAGCTCATTAAAAAGTCTAAGACTGACTCCGAGCGCATGATTACCTTTGATCCAGACAATCGTCCTGGAGTCTCTGCGCTTCTCACCACTGCTGGCATTTGTACTGGTCGTGATCCAAAAGAGATTGCTGACGAGATTGGTATGGGCGGCGGCGGAGCACTCAAGGCTTACGTCATCGATGCAGTTAACACCTACTTTGAGCCAATTCGTCAAAGGCGCGCAGAGTTTGCAGCTCAGCCGGACCTTATTCGCGACATCATCCACGATGGAAACGCTCGTGCAAACGTTATTGCTAACGCCACGCTTAACGAGGTTCGCGAGGCAATGGGAATGGTCTACTAAGTGTCTGAACTCACCTTACATGTTGAACGTATGAGTTATGGCCCAGACGCCATCGCTCATACTACAGATGGAAAAACAGTCTTCATCTCTGGTGGCGCCGTCCCTGGAGATACTATCAGCGCACAGATTACCGAGAACACAGATAGGTTTTCTCGCGCACAACTTGTAAAGGTTTTGGAAGCTTCTGCGTTCAGAGAGCCACGCCCTAATCCCTTTGTGGCGCTCACAGGTGCCACTCCTTGGGGCAACATGCTCTATGAGCAGCAACTTGTTGAGAAACGCAACGGCGTGATATCTGCTCTTGAACGCATTGGGCATTTCACCCGACGATGTTTCTGAGCTGGTAAAAGACATTGTTTCTCCTGGCGAGCCATGGGGCTATCGCAATAAAATTGAACTGGCATTTAAGCGCAATGGCAATAAAACCCTGGTAGGTATGTATGCACCTAACGGACAGGACATTGTTCGTATTAAAGACTGTCCGCTCTTAGATAAGAGCAACCTAAAGGCAGTTGGTGCCGTAAGCGGCGCCCTCTCCTATCTCTCGGGCTCTCACGAGCTTGATATAGAGCGTATTGGCATCAGAGTGTCTAGACGCACTAAAGAGCTTGAGGTGGCACTCTGGACCGCTCCGAGCGGCTTCCCACGCACACAAATAGCCCGCGTTTTGAGTGACGCAGTAAAAGCAACAAGTGTTGTCCGCGTTATGACCAAAGGTCCAAGTAAGGCACGCCGTGTTGTAGGAGTTGAGCGTCTAAGCGGCTCCGGCTCATGGAGCGAGCTTATTGATGGTCAGAAGATGCAGCTTTCTGCACCTTCGTTTTTCCAGGTCAATACCAAGGGTGCCGAGAAACTCGTTGAGCTTGTACTTTCTGGTTTGGATGTTCAGCCAGACGACGAGGCTATGGACCTCTATTGTGGAGCAGGAACCTTTACACTTCCCCCTCGCAAAACGTGCAGGATTTGTTTCAGCTGTTGAAGCTTATGGTCCAGCTGTTAGAGATTTGCGCCGCAATCTTGAGCTAGCCAGGCTTGATAACGTTGATGCGGTAGGCGGTGACGCAGGCAGAGAATTCCCCGATACAGACGCAGATGTTATTATTGTTGATCCCCCTCGTGCAGGACTTGCTCCTGAAGTTGTGAAGCGGCTCTCTGAGCAGAGTGCTCGTGCGATTGCCTATGTCTCATGTGATCCGGCAACCCTTGCGCGTGACCTACGCCGCTTTGTTGATGCAGGAACGTTTAGACCCGTAAGCATCATACCCGTTGATCTTTTTCCTCAAACGTTTCATGTGGAGAATGTAGTATTGCTGTCCAAAATAAAGATTTAAAACTATATATAAGGTCTAAAATTACACGCAAGGAGAAGAAAATATGTCAGAGTTGGTTGCATACGGCACTGAAGTAAATAATATATTTCAGTTAATAGGAAATCTTGAGAACGACATAACTAAAAGTATTGCTTGGGCATTAGCACGCTGTCCCGAATTTCTTAAAGCAGTAATCAATGAGGTGATGTCACTAGAGATTGATGCACAAAATGTTAGGATTAAGTATCAGGAATTTGAGAAGAATAAAGGTATAACGGATTTAGAAATAACTGATACTACTTCATTTTATATAATTATTGAAGCCAAAAGGGGCTGGATTTTACCAGGAGCTGAGCAACTCACTTTATACTCACAAAGAAAAAATATTATAGAAAGTCCAGTCTCACATAAAGCTATTATTTCAATGTCAGAGTGTAGTGAAGATTATGCAAACGCATATTTGCCTTTTAAGGTTATAAATGATATTCCAGTAAATCATCTGTCCTGGAAGAGAATATACGAACTAGCAAACTCTGCAAAAACTAGTTCTAGCAGATCACAAAAAGACTTGTTAAAAGAATTAATGAGATATTTAGGAGATATAATGACTATGCAGGCAAAAGAATCAAATTGGGTATATGTGGTTTCACTTTCAACTGAAAACCCAAAAAATTGTGATTTGACATGGATAGAATTAGTAGAAAAGAAAATGAAATATTTTCACCCATTTGGAATTAACGGTTGGCCTAAAGAACCACCTAATTATATAGGTTTTCGGTATGAAGGAAAATTACAGTCAATTCATCATATTGAAAGCTATTCGATAACAAAAAATATCCACGATGAAATTGAAGAAATGCCTAATGTGGAAGATGAATATGAGCATTTTGTGTACAGCCTTGGGAAACCAATTATACCATCAAAAGTCGTTAAGACTGGAAAGATATACGCATCTGGTCGCAAATGGGCAATGATTGATACATTATTGACTGCTGATACGATTCATGAAGCTAGTGAAATTTCCAGACAAAGAATGAATAACAAACTCTCTTAAAATGTCAATTCGACCAAACGACTGAAAGATACGGCAGTTCATGAAATATGCGCAAAAGATATAGCTGATTTTCGAAATTATCTGAAAGATTATCCGTAGACTGTAAAATATGCATTGTCTCGCAAATTGCAAGACAATGCATTACAATATACTTACTAGGAGGTGTTGATATGAAAGATACAACTGTAAGCGCCCGCGTTGAAAATAATGTAAAAGTCGAAGCAGAAGACATCCTTCAGAAACTTGGTATTCCTGTTTCCGTTGTCATTAATTCCCTTTATCGTCAGATTATTTATCGTCATGGCATTCCTTTTTCTCTAACAATCCCGTCAAAACCAAGAGCTCTAGATGAAATGTCAGATACTGAGCTTAATGCAAAACTTCAGCATAGCTATATCCAATCGCTCTCTGGTGAGGGTAAGCCAATGAACGAAGTGTTTACTGAGTTAGAAAGGAGTCTGAAATAAGTGGACTCCTATGACATTATCGTCACACCGGATGCCGAAGCAGATCTTTTTGAAATCAGAGACTATATTGCACGCACTCTGTTGGTTCCAGATGTAGCGCTGAACTATATTCGAACACTTCAAGAAGAGATGCAAAAACTTACCTATATGGCCTCCAGCATTGCTCCTGTAGAACCAGAACCGTGGCGCTCCAAAGGTGTGCGGAAAATCATTGTTAAGAACTTTTACGTTTATTACAGGCTGGATGTTCCATCTGGCAAGGTATATATCTTGAATGTCATTTACGCAAAGCGCGATCAGCTCAAAGTGTTAAATAGAATCAATTTGAATGAGTAATTCTTTGTTTAAAAGTAAGAAGGTAAACGATAGAACAAACACCTTTAAAGTTTGAGGAGACAGCTATGAGAATTGAACATATTGCACTGTATATAAACTCTACTTTGCCGTAATCCCACTCTTTAATGGTAAAACGCTTGGTAGCGCCTTATTGCGTTTTAAGCTCTCATACGAGAAACAAAGAATTTCTCGCACTTTGCTAAGAGGATTGTTCATTACGAGCTATTTCTATCTAATTCCTGACGGCCTGTTGTTTTTGACTAATGAGTTTAATAAGACTCCAGACTCGATGCTATTCCTGGCACTGTTTCCCGTTATATTTGCGGCTTTAATTCTTTTCTTTATCATTACTGTTGTGTTGATGCTGATGAACAGGCGCTTCTTGTTTGATCGACTGTCTAGCACCTACTACACAAGCACAGTGCAAAATGAACAGTCCGCAGTAATCGATACGGTGGAAACTCAAGCAGAGGCTGAAAAAGACATTTAAGAGCATCAAATGTGGTTCCAAAAACAGACAAGAAAAGGACGCGTGAACCTACTGATGAAAGAAGAATGCAAAAGTCCTATTACTTTATATACACCGTCATTAGAAGATCTTTGGTTTCGTCAGAAAATGATGGCAGACGAAGAAACGATGTCATATAACCATGCATGGGGAGGTACAATTCCTTTCCCAAAAGAGACTTGGCATGGCTGGTATGATTTTTGGATTGTAAAGCATGAGAATAAACGTTATTACAGGTATTTAAAGGATAGCGGCGGTCATTTTATTGGAGAGGTCGCCTACCATTACGACAGTGATCAAAATCTCTATATGGCAGATGTCATAGTCTACGCACCATATAGAAAAATGGGCTATGGCAGCATTGGATTAAATTTGCTCTGTGATGCGGCTAAACAGAACGGTATTAAGCAGCTCTATGATGATGTCGCCATAGACAATCCATCAGTCACGATGTTTTTAAAGAATGGATTTGTTGAAGAGTACAGGACTAGTGAAATTGTTATGCTCAAAAAAGAGCTAAGTGCATCCACCTTGCACCCAGGGTGTGAAGTGGGAAATGTTAATTAAGCACGATTCATGCATAGGATGATAAAGGATGATTTTCTCAAAATGATACAAAGTTTGGTGGCTGTCGCTTAGAATAACACTGTAAATAAGGGCTTATTGTAGACTTACGAAACGGAAGAACGTAAATGAAAGTCCGGCGTGAATTGACGCTGGATTTTTTCTTTTTAGGGGGTGTCTTTTATAAACACGAAGTTACCTCATTATTTGCTTGTTATAGTTCTGTAAATCTAGTATTTATACCTAATCTAAATATCTAAAAACTCATAAGGCTTTTCCGAAAGAGAAGATTCGCAGCACTCGGCAAGATACGCATCCTTCTCCTTTAGGCTCTCTATGTCCGGATATACGTTTAACACTCTGTCCCCTAGATTCCAAAAATCATGTGACCAAGACTGCGGATTTTCCCATACGCGTGGATTTCCTTTCGCCCAATTCGGAAGCTCCTTGCGAACCTTGGTTGCCACCGCAAGCTGCCCTTTTGCAGTTTTATAAATCGTGTCAATCCTTATTCCACCGTCTATCGGACGTTCTACACGAGTAATCTCCATACCATAGAACATTACCTTTCTTCTTACCCCTTTTTCATAGAGGTTTAACTCAATCTTGTCATATCCTTCGCTTTTGTTGCGTTGAACACTTAGAAAGTCCTGAAGCGCCTGTATCACAGCGGCAGAAACACTTCCGGCGTACTTGGCAGCATCATCAAATAAGTGTAGATCTGCTTCTGCAACATAAATATTTTTTGTGGCCATAACCATACCTTCTTATTTTTGTAACTTGTATCTGAAGTTTTGTATCTATATAACTATGAACATAGTTATAATCATATAGAGCTATTTTGTCAAGATAGACTTTCTTTCCATCATTATGATGTTGAATACTGTGATTCTTCACTGATATTGGGAGCCTAATATCAAAATGCAATATACAAAGTTCTTCGTTTTTTGTACAAAAAATAGAGGATGATTCTGCGACCATCCCCTATTACTGTATTCCAGTTATAAACATTTCCCTTAATTGATTTTGCTCTATAAGTTTCCTTGACAGCTATTTCTGCAAATTTATCCTTTATTAGTAGCTTTGCAGCTACTAATGAAGGATTTTCAGGTATTGACCTTTTGTAGCAACGCTACAGTCTCCACATGTGCTGCTTGTTCTGGAGAAAAGGTAGATGACATGTATCTTTCCGATAATCAGCTCGCAGACAATCCCTGCAATCAGAGTAATCGGAATCATGATCTCATAACCTAAAATTGCATATACCAATTTTTATGTCAAAGATGTTGTTGTTAGTTCCAAACTTTAATTTGCGAATCTCCAGCTTTCCGCCTTGCTTCTCGATTCGATAAGATCTCGATAAAGACCTCCTTGCAGCATCAATTCATCATGTGTGCCGCACTGCTCAATCCCTGCTTTGTTCAGTACTAAAATCCGGTTCGCATTACGAATCGTCTTCAAGCGGTGCGCGATCATGATGACGGTTTTGTTTTGAGTAAGGGCTTCAATGGCTGCTTTCAGCTTGTCTTCGTTTTCCGGATCAACATTTGCAGTAGCTTCATCAAAGATGATAATCGGTGCATCTTTCAGTATTGCTCTGGCAATGGAGATACGCTGTTTTTCACCGCCGGAAAGACTTGTTCCACCTTCTCCGATCATGGTCTGATAGCCATCGGGCAAGGCAGAAATAAAGTCATGGCACTGGGCCTTTTTTGCCGCCTCAATCACATCATCGCGGCTGGCATTTGGGCATCCGAATTTAATGTTGTTTTCAATCGTATCGGCAAAAAGATAGACATCTTGGAAGACCATCGAAATATTATTCATGAGATATTCAAGGGAGTAATCTTTTATGCTCTTCCTCCAAGGCGAATCTCTCCTGAATTGACATCCCAAAAGCGAGAGATCAAATTGCAAAAAGTTGTTTTTCCTGAACCAGACGGCCCTACGATAGCCGTCATTGATCTTTCAGGGATATAGCAAGACACATTATTTAAGATTGGTTTTTCGCCATAGGCAAAGGAAACATTTCTAAATTCAATATCGTGTTGCTGAAGTGCATCATTGATATGACCTTCCGGCATATCTTGCATTTGATTGACATAATCATAAAAATCCATCGCGTTGTCAATGGTTCTAAGCATGGCCATAGCACTACCAGAAGCCAATAAACTATTAAAAATCACAAAACTGGCAACCAGCGTCATGATGGTATAGTCCAAAGAAAGTTCTCCCGAAAAGAAGCATGAAAGTGCTGTGGCAATCATAACCGAAATCGTTATCGCAATGATGATTTTTAGCAGTACCGTGTAAGGTGTAACGGCCTTTTCAAGGCTCAACGTCGATTTTTTTGTTTCTTCAAAACTTTGATCCAGCTTGTTGTTATTTTGTCCGCCCAAGTTATAGGACTTGATGATCTGCATACCTTGCAAGGTTGCCAGCACTTCTTTCGTGAGATCATTTTGTACAACAGAAACTCGATCCGAACTCTTTTTAGATCTTTGCTGCATTAAAGCGGCAGCTGCCAAGAAAATCAAAGACCCAGCGATAGCAATGAGTGCAATTTTCCAATGCAACATAAAAAGGGACAGGATAAATACCACGGTTACAAGCAGACCGCCGAATACCATAATAAAAAGTGTGGGCACCCAAGTTTCGAGACTGTCCAACTTTGTCGTCGCAATGGCCGTTAAATTTCCTAAGCTAAAATCATTGAAAAAGCCCATTGGCACTTTTTTGATTTTTTCTCCCATAGCGATACGCTTATTTGCGGCTGTAAAATAGCCGGCATGCGTTTGCTTAAGCATGGAATTTTTCTTGGAAATAATGATACCCAGTAAGGAAAGCAATAAGAATGCGCTGCACATACCAATCGTCTGCCACGTAATTTCCTGCTTTATAATCGCCGCAATGACCAAATAGATGGCCATAAATTGAAAAACGTTAAAAATCGCACCCAAAAAACTCCAGATCACCGAAGAGCGGATCATTCCTTGCTCACGCTCTGCAAATTTCCATAACTTCTTAAATGTATTAATCATTTTCTTCACCTCGCATGGCTGCACTCCACAATTCTTGGTAAATCGGAGAATCTTTTAAGAGTTCATCGTGTGTTCCGTGATTTTCAACATATCCATCATTGATTACAAATATTTGATCCACATCTGCAATGGTTTTCAGTCGATGGGCAATAATAATGAGCGTTTTGCCTTTTACCAATGTGGCGATGGCATCTTGCAAAATAGCTTCGTTTTCAGGATCGATATAGGAAGTGGCTTCATCCAAAATGACAATCGGTGCATCTTTGAGCATGGCGCGTGCAATAGAGATGCGCTGGCGCTCACCGCCGGAGAGATGCCCGCCACCTTCTCCGGCAACCGTTTCATAGCCTTGTGAGAGCTTCATAATGAAATCGTGGCAGCCCGATTTTTTAGCGATTTCTATAATTTCCTCATCCGTTGCATCTTTTTTGCCGATGCGAATATTATCTTTGATGGAAATATCAAACAAATAATTGTCTTGAGATACATAAGAAATAGCATCCGAAAGCTGTTCTAAAGGCATATCCGTGAGAGCTATGCCACCAATTGTTATGGTGCCACTATCAGTATCCCAAAATCCGGCGAGGAGCTTTGCAACGGTCGATTTCCCTGAGCCAGAATACCCGACGAGTGCATTGACACTACCTTCATTGATGTGCAGATTGACATCCTTGATAACCTGTTTGTTGTCATCGTAAGAGAAATTCACGTGATCGAAAGTGATGTCATAGCGTGAAATGTTTTGTGTACCGGTTGCGTGGGATAACTCTTTTGAGTTGAGAACTTTTTCAATCTCACCGGCAATAGTTTTGATGCGACCCATATCGTCCTCATAAGACATCACCTGCATGATATTTGAGATTGTGCCAAACGATAAAATAATCAACATCAAAAGATGAGCGCCGCTTAGGCTACCTTGCATACAGAAGAAAAGACCAAACGGAATGATGGTTAAAATACCCATCGGTGCAAGCGACATGCTCACCGCATAGTCGTTGTTGTTCGAGCCCATCCACTTGCAGTAATAATCTGCTTTGGCATAAACATTATCGCTGTATTTTTTATAGGATGTATCGCCTTGATTAAAAGACTTAATGACCTCGATGCCGTTGATATATTCCACAATCGAGTTGTTCATGTCTTGACCGATTTTGACTGCTTTGGGAAACATTTTAGGCATGCGCTTCATCGGGCCGGCCATAAAGAACATTCCGATTACAAGAGGAACCAGTGCCAAGAGCGAAACGCGCCAATCGAGTACAAACATGTAAACAAGAAGTAAAACCGGGCCAACAATATTAGCGGTCATTTCAGGAATCAGGTGTGCCAGGGTTGTCTCCATGCTGTCAACTTGATTCACGATGACATCTTTTAGCTTTCCTGTGCTTAAATTCAAAATGTTTCCTAACGGCATTTTGAAAAGTTTGTCCATGATATCTCGCCTGATTTCACACAAAGCACCATAGGTCGCTGTATGAGAAATCGTGGTGGAAATACCCATAAAAACTTCTTTTGCGCACAGCAGCGCGAGAATACTGAGGACTCCTTTAGTATAAAAAGCAAAATCTGTATTCCCTGCAATGAGGGCAACGATCATTTTGCTCAAGAGCACATAGGTAAAAAGTCCTGCCAGTACACCCAAAACGGCCAAAAGAACCGAGAAAAAGTAGCCGGTCTTATTTTTGGCGATGTACTTTTTCAATAAGTTCATATCAAAAAACCTCCTTAGTTAATGAATGAAATGCGGAAATCGATGGAAGATTTTAGAGTCCGGAAACTTCCGCTTCCTGAAAAGTCGAACGAGTAAAATAACCTTCAAGCATGGATACCAAGTACCGTCTGTTCTTTAAAAAATTTTCACGCGTATCTAAAATTTCACAGGATAACAAGCTTGCATTGATGAGATTCGTTACAAATTCATAGTCATCATCAGTAAGCAATCCGCATTCGTACCCATTCATAAAATTCTTGAAGTAAGTAATAGAATCCCTCTTGAGTTTTTCATATAATGCATTAAGCTGTTCATTTTTCTTAATCTCACCAAGAAACATGACATAGATAGACGTAAAAGAATTATTCGCCAACATTTTATCGACGACAACTTCAGCCAAGATATGTGGCGTAAGCTTGTTCCCCATATGTTGAACCGTGTTTGTGACCGTTGCTTCACGCATCCTGCTTCCTCTGTCCATAATGTCGTAGAGGATTTCTGCCGTATTTTTGTAGTAGTGGTATAACCCGCCGGCTGATAAACCGGATTTTTCACGAACATCATCCATCGTCGTATTGTTAAAGCCCTTAGAAGAAAAGAGTGCCATAGCAGCCTTTTGAATGTCTTCCTTACGCATTTCCGGATCTAATCGTTCTCTGACCATCATTTTCCTTTCCTTACCGAGATTATTCTCGGTAAGGAGCAAACTACCATAAACTAACTTGTTTGTCAAAAATTTTATGCGGTAATGGAATTCGCCTAATGTTGCATAAAAAAAGAACCCTGACAGATAGAACAAGATTCTTGTAACGCGTAATACTTCTCAGTTTAATTTTTGGATGAACGTCGCTGTGAGCTTATTGATTTTTGTACCACATACTAAATTTTCATACCCCTTAGTATTAGGTTCGTACCCTAAGCGGCGATGCCGTTAAAATGTATCAAATTCTAAAAATTAAACCTTTTATATATGCAGGTCAGATGTGCACTTACTACTTCAAGTAATGTTCTTTCAATTATCTGCGTC
>BNJU01000966.1_pt1 | contig 46389 bp, 53 predicted proteins | sample 8539281 | NCBI WGS metagenome assembly BNJU01 (sample SAMD00202456, study PRJDB9452) | human saliva metagenome | isolation source: human saliva | place: Japan
TGGATTGACTGATTGGCTTTGCGACTCACATTGCGCTTGAAAAAGTGGTTGCCTGGTGAATGATTTTATCCGGCGTGATAGTCAGTCAGTTTGTCCTTAACCTCACGGACAATTGACTCCTCAATCTTTTCGCCCTTCTCGACACCGCCGCCAATTAGACTATAACCGTCCCATTGCCCAGTCAAAAGAATCTTATTATCCTCAATAATAACTGCGTACACGCCGACGCGAATATTTAGTTCGTCAACAGGAACGGTGTATTGATTACCGAAGACGTCTTTACAGATGATGGATTTGGTCATCTTTGCTCCTTATCGCAGTAACTTTCTAAAATTTGTACTAATCAACCCGCTCGGTAAGCGACATCACCTGATAGCCGTATTGATTAATGTCTTCTTGTTTCCAAAAATCAACTTTCTTTTCGTGCGTAAAAACCTCGCCGACTACGTGACGAACTGTGCGTCCGGTTGGTGTTCCCGTCATATTTACCTCAATCTGTTCCAGAATGTCGCCGGGTTGGATATCAAAATCAGCCACCCTCATATCAAATGTTTTCTCGCCCGCTAGGACTTTTCGAATAAATCGGGTAAGATTTTTGGCGATAATTTTCATACGTTTTATTATAAAGTTGCCACTTGCAGGTTTACAAAGCTGATGATTAAAGTTGTGCGACTCATATTATCTTGATTCGTCCTTAGGGCTGCGTGTTGGCGTGGTGCTTTTATTATCTCCCCTTCGCGCCGCTATGGCAAACCACATAAAGTAATCCTCCAACGAGTTCGTCCTCCATACCAGCGAATGGTTCGCGGGCGCGTGGGACTTCGCGGAGTTTTTGGCGATTTTGTGCGGGCAGGTTGCTCGGCAGTGGCGTCCAGTAGGGTCAAGCCGCGCTGCCGGAGGCGCCGGTCGCCAGCAGCCGTGTCGCCGCGGCAGGCGGGCAAACGCTCGCCCGACGCCTCTGGCATCGATGTTGCCCATTTGCTCAAATATCGTTGAGGCTCTGCCGCTTTTTGCCGATTAAAAGACGTGTTCACTCACTGGTGGCTCCGGCGATGATAACCGATGATTTGCTGGCGTACCGCTGGGTCGAGGCACATCGCGCGACGGATTGTTTACCGCCGCGGACGGATGTTTATCATGCTATCAAACTCGATAAGGGTCATCAGTACCAAACTTGTCGGATGTAGGTTACATCCCCCATAGATCTGCTTGTTGCGACCCGTGACTCTGGTAAATGGGCTTCTACCATCGTGCGTGCATGTCCATATCAGGTCCAACACAATTTTCTTAGCAATATCGACATCCAGCTGACCATCGTTCCGTACATTCTCTCGGCCATCGGGCGAAGCTCGGCGAGGTTATCGTAGCAATATCTTATTCGCCAATTCGGTGTAACAGCACGAATAGGCGGGATGGGGATTGTGTCTACTATGTCGCGGCATACTCCCCACCCAGCAATTGTAGTGTGCTTCTTACTAGTAAGCCGTCAAGTTTAACTTCATCAAACATACTCTCCCAAAAATACGTCCTGCGCCTATACATGGCCCTGCTTTTTCATTTCTTTCGGCAGCCATTTCTCGTCCTTGCCGATTACATGCGAAATATCAGTCTGCAGTTGTCCGTCTGTTATCAATGGGAATTTTGGGTTCTCTTCTCCTTCGCGTGATGATCAATTCCGCCGTCTTGCTCTACCGGCTCTTTTCACTTTTCTCCGTTGAATAGATATGATGGGTTCGCAGCGAACGATACATCATGAGCCTCAAACCAACTTTCTTGCAGTTTTCCAATGTTGATTTTCCATTGTCAATGATAATCAACGCCCTGCCGTCGATCAGCTGCTGCTTTCACGTTATACTGTTTTATCCATTTCAATGTCGGCGCAGCGCACACCATATACACAAAAATACCGATGTAATCCAAAATCCTGAATGCTATTGTTATATAATGGCGCCTCCATGCCAGTGCCGCCCAGCACATAGTTCTGAACTTGATCGCTGGCAGATGACGGCGATAAATTACCTTTCCCGATGTTGATTATTATCGTCCAACGCGAAAAGCCAATCAACGAATTTTATTTGCTACTAGGACCGTTCATTCGTGATTTAATTTACTTTGAACAACCTTAACCAACTCTCGCTAACCAAACTGCTGCTGTTAATTGTTTTCTTCATCAGTCATTTTCAACGCGTTTTTATTTTACCGTCGGGCAAGAAATATTTGTCGTAATCAGGCCCGTTGTTTGCCGCGCGGATTCTTTTAATAACGCGCCGTGCGGTTTTAAGGTAAAGGTTTGCGGTTTGTTGCCGTCAAATATAGTGGTGGCACGCTGCGTGGCACGCCCGAGCGCCGCCGCCGAGCAGCTGAATTATCCTGTCAATACCGATGGTGTCGAGCGCGTATTTGGTGTTCTGTAAACGCCGGAAGCCGCCCAGCTCGTCGATGAACAGCCCGGAATCCATCACCCGCACCAGCTGGGCGTTTTAATAACTCATAATATTTCAGCGCTTTATCGACAGAGCGGCCGCCTGGTCGTCGGATTGGGATCTCGGTACGTCGGGCAAGATTTTGTCCTGGTGCAATCCAGGTTGGACGGCCTGTTCCAGCCAGTGCTTTGCCCTGGCTCGGCGAGTTTGTATTTATTAGTGGTCGCGTAGTATGCGTTCATACGTATGGTGTAACATCTCGGCATCTTAAGCTGTAGGTTTTTATTCACGCAAAGTAAAGTGCGTATACTCATAGCTGGGAGAATAAATTACATGAAAAGATAGGATGACTTTATTTTTATGCTCGCACTTTTCCGGGCGTTGGAGATCTCATAAAAGAGCAAATTGCTAATAAAAAGATCGTCTTCGTCCCTACAGCGTCGATACGCGAAGGATATACGGACATACGATCGGATCGGCGCGCAAGCTGTTCATGCTATGCTCAGCTAATCGCAAATTGATATTTCCAACTGAAAGAAACTGCATAAGGAATAAAGGAAGCGTCGAAGAAGGCCGATGTTATTTATTTTACGAGCGGCACTCATTTTTCCTCATTGACCAGCTGCAGCAGGCGCGGACAAGCTTTTGACAACAGCATTATTGAAAAGGTAGGATTATCTATCGGAGAATCGGCGGGCTGCTCTATTGTGCTGCATACGACAATTTTACGTATCATGCAAAATGGATCCAATTCCAAAGATTATTCTCAGAGCGATAATAGAGGGCTTGAGCTGATTGATTTTACGTTTTGCCGCATTATCTTGCCGCGCCGTTCAGGCTACAGAGCACCATTGTGCAAACATTTCCGAGACATTGATTTATGTGCTATCAGCACTGCCGCCGATTATCGTACAGGACTGTACGCACACTGTGACTGCTTAAGCAAAACCATTACATACCCGCATACCCGCCCAGTGCGGCGGGAAGTCGTAGTCCCAAACCTCTACGGGCGGCCGGTAGCATTTCTACACGGTGTAGAGGCCGATGCCACTGCTGTCGGCGTGTTGCTTCGCGCGAGTCAGAGCTGCGATAAAACGGATCGAAAAACGTGCTGGAGTTGTTGTGCGAGCGGTTTGCAGGCGTTTTCGATAGCAGTTCGTCGCTGGTTGCAGAGTAGTGTTATCACGCTCCCCGCGTCGCCGTGGCGCACCGCGTTTGATACCAGGTTCGAGATGACGTGGCGCATCATGTCGCGGTTGGCACGAGATGGTCGTCGGCTGCGTATTAACCGTGAAAGTCATGCCGCGCGTTTTTGCCAGCAGTGTATAGTCATCAACCACCTCGGCGATTAGCCTATCAATCCTCAGTCGCTCTCTCTTGGCGCAGAGCCTGCTCGGCCACATTGCCAGAGCACAAAGACATCATTCACCATTGCCGCCACACGGTCAACCTGCGCCACCGATTCCGCCAGGTACTGATCGCGATTTTTATACTCGCCGATGTTTGAGCTGCATATTTTCGAGCATGATCCGGAGGGCTGCCAGCGGCGTTTTTCAGCTCGTGCGAGGCGGCGCGAAGGAAAGGCAATTTTCTCTTTCTCCAGCTCGGCGTGATCCGCTTATTCTCATGCTCCAGCGAACGAATCGTTTGCCACAGATTTTGATAGAGCTCATTAATATTTCGCCCCAGCACGCCGATTTCATCACGGCTATTCACCGGGCTAGCGCGTCCTTTTCCACCGCTGCTGCATGGTCGTCGTCACCGCCGCCATCTGGCGAATCGGCCGCGTCACAAAAGCGACTATAAATGACCGAGAAAATCAGCGCCAGCAGCGGCAGAGCCAAGCATGGTATATGGCAGATACGTGCAGGTAGCGAGTCTGGCCTGGGTAACGGGCGCTACGTCGGCCAGCAGCTTGACGGCGATCGTTTGGCCGTGGCTATTCGCCACACTCCCCTGCCGCAAAATCACCGAGCGCGGATCGACCGTTTGCCCGTCAGCAATTTTTACCACGCTGAGTATCGACCGATTTTACCGCTATCGGTCACGATATTGATCGACTGAAACCCTGCAAAATACTGGTCGCGCCCATCAATTGTCAGCGTGATATTAGCATTTTTTCACCCTGAGCAAACTCTCGCTGAGACGGCGCATTTCCTCAGTCGATTTACCACGTAGTTCAGCCACGAGCGCCGTGAGATTGTCCGCCGCTTCGCGCTCTTTTTGCTGCAAATAAAATTGCGGCATCAAGGTGTAAACCAGCGCATGCACCAGGATGATCAACGCCGCGAATAGGCCGATTGACACCAAAAATGTTTTGGGAAATAATTTAAGATTCTTCCATAGCGATAGCCCTCCCTTTCACCGTGATGAATGCAGTCCAGGTGCAATTTCTTGCGTAGGTTTTTGATGCTAAAGCGTCGATCACTCGGTCGAACGGCACCTCGTCATCACGCCACAACTTGTCAATGATAGCCCTGCCGACTCCAGACCATGTTTGGATTATCGACAGCAGCCGGAGCAGCTGCACTGCTTCAGGGCTTGAGGTGTGCGTCAGCGTCATCATAAAAACCCCTGATGAGTCCGCGAAAATCCACCGAAGCCAGGCCGCACTGCCATGAGGGTTTTCGACAGACTGCTGGCGGCGAAGCAGCGCCTGATTCGCTTTTCTCAAAATCACCAGCGAAAACTGATCACTCATAAATCATCGCCAGCTCGTCAAAACTCGCAATTTGCGTCGGCTCATCAGCGCAGCGCCGTCAGCATCAGTACTGGCACGTCACTGGTCTGGCGAATCTTGACTGCAGCGTCTCGATGCCGCTCATCCCTACGCAGCATAATGTCGAGGATAATCACGTCCGCTCGGCAAATTTTTTCCAGCGCCTCCTCGCCGCTGGTCTGCCCATCATCACCGTAAAGCCGCGCTGTCAGAGGAACTGCTCGAATGCCAGTGCGCAGGACGGGCTTCGTTCTCAACGAGGAAAATAGTATTTTGCGCGCCATCAAAACGCCAGACCGCCCGTCTTATGCTTAGTTATAGTGATTCTCGGCGCGAAGCTTTGGCGCTTCCAATCACTTCTTTCATACACTCGCGCGTACATGTCGTACAGCCTCTGTACTTTTAACAGTTCTTATCATCCGGCGATAGTAATTCGTGCCCGGCGCCCGCGGTAGGCTGGTGTCGTTTCGTAGCTGACCCGGCGCCGCTGGCTTTAGCCATACCTTCGGCGATGGTGCGCCGCCGTTCTCGGTGTCGACTCGATTTGGTCTCTCAAGCGGTTTGCCGATTATCGAGGCGACATATTTCAGACCTTCGGCTTTGAGGTCGCTGCGATAGTCACGCTTGATGACATGAGCATTTTGCTGGCGCCCGGTAGCCGACAAGATATCCGTTGAAGAACTTGATCTGGTAGCAGATGGTTAGCCGTAAACATTGCGCAGCGATGGCAGCCTTTGCCACTTCGGCGCTTTGAAAGCGTCCGGCCTCGTAGTACGGCGCTGTCTGGCAGCACTCGCGAAGCAATCCGCCGCCATATTGCTGCGCAGCGTGTCGCTAACGTACCACCGCCGGAGGCGTCCGATAACACCAGCTCGTCGCCCAAACCGCTGATGACTAATCCAGCGCTGTCGTCTGCGAATTTCGCGGACTCGGCGGCGCGTGGCACTTGCGTATGTTTCTTTCGCGCTCGGTCCGTGGTGCGAGCGCCCGCGGCACGTAAACATTGTATCCGGCTTGATAGAAACGCTCTGCCAACTCCGCTGGGCCATGCCCGGACAACCGCTACAACACCGTCGAAGAATCATTACCGTCGCTGGGTAGTTTTCTACCGTGAGGTCTTCAAAATCGGCCGGCAATCTGGCCGCACTTCGCTGCCAGAGAGGTGTCATCGGCAGCTTTTGGATATCCGCCACCGGATTGGTTATAGTCGCGCCGCCGAATATCACGCTTTCTGCAAGTCAGCGCTTGCGGCTAGGCCACAGAAACGCCCACGCGGCAAACACTGCCAGCGCCACCGCCACGCACACCACTGTGATATTATGCTGCTTAATGCTGCCATCTTTTTATACGCTTTCGCCCGTTGTGGTCCATGATTCGAGGTTGCTGGAGGAGAAGTCCTGCATCACTTTCTGCTTTCGCCGCTTCGTTAGCGGTAATCGCCAGTGCGCAATGTACGCCGTTTATAACGGGCGGACCAAAGAACACATGACCAGCGTCTGGATATATCTCTAGGCGGATCTGACTTTGTTGCGGATAGTTACCAGCTTGATCGGTATGCGCCATTGACGACGACGGCCACCTGCTATCTTTACCGCCAGCAAACATCAGTAAAGTGGCCTTTGACCGGTTTTAGTGAAATAGTTGCTTCAGATTTATGTGTTGTTCGCTGGATAATGCTAATCGTACATTGGCGCAAATTCCAGCGGACGACCAGCCAGCATATCAATTAAACGTAAGCTAGCCCAGTTTCGGAGATGAACTCGTCCAATTTCCAAAAACGGCAATTCTTTATTCTTGGCACGTCCAAAGACGACTTCTGGTTTGAATAATCATTCGACAAACTCGCTACGTATAGGCCGACGGCGCGTACAACGCAAATTGTCAACATCTTCGGATGAGTACGATGCCAGCAGCAACCCCAGCCTGCGCAGCCTTTTGGATTGCCCGACTACCGTCAAAGGTTGCCTCTTGTTGGCGGGCGTGCAGAAGCGACATATGATTTTATGGGTTCAAAAACTTTCTGTAGGGAACGTGCACGCAGCTCTTTTTGCAGAGTTATTTTTGCCAAAAGAATACATTGCACGTACCTCGTAGCGTTCGTAGACGGCAGAGCTGCCGCGGGTTTGGATTCACCGACCTCGCTGCCGCCGAAACGGCACGATGGCGGTCCTTTGTGGCTTGATTTGCTGCGGCTTGAAAATGATAACCGCTGGCGTGCTGCTCTTTAATCTCACGATATGTCGACGCCGGGTATGAGACTCTTGGCGATATCATCGCGATTCAACCTTTGGCGTAGCTGTACTGATCGCGCGTACTTTGCTTCACCTCCTCAAACGCGCCGTTCTGCGCCGTTTAGCCCAGCGCAGAATAGCTATAACCAGCGCGATAGTCCAATGATTACAATCTAGCCGCGATTTTCTTGATGATTCTCGATAAAGCCTCCTAATCTCTTACTCTATACTATACTATCCTTAGCCTCTTGATGAGCTTTCAAAATTGTTTTTCAAGCCTACGCTATGCTGAAGACGTCTTTGCAGATGATGGATTTGGTCATATTAGTAATTATACCAGCTTCGGGGTCAACCATAAATTATCCGCCAATCACCATGAACACTTGACAAAGAATGTTATTAAATTTTATAGATAATTAACGGCGTTGCTTATTATATTATTTTTGCGCTGCCAAAATCTTTTGCCTGAATTTCGTCCAGCTGCGTGTCGTCCATCCTGGACCGTCGGCAGTCGTCAACCAGCCGGATACTCCTCGTAAAACGTTTTGCTCGTGAGATACAGGCGAGCGATGACCTTCGTCAAATCGCCATGCAGCGGCACCAGCTTAGCATGCACGTGCGCCACACCCGTGCCTTCAAAAATCAATGCTACTCGCGGCGTGTCGAGCTTTCTCCAAAATATTCGCAACCTTTTTCACCGCCAACATCATCTCAGAATACAATTCATCATCCAAAGAGAATACGTAATCGCCTGGATTATGTTTTCGGTATCACACGGTAAAGCCAGCGTGTTTCGGAACAGCGTCAAAAACCGCTAAAAACTTCTCGTCCTCCCAAACCTTCCAGATTGCATTTTACCTGACACGATATCGTCAAAATTGTGTGATTCATAATTGCTCCTTTTAGGATAATGTATAACAAAATGAAATATATCGCGCGACAATAAATTAGCCTTACTCAGACTTCCCTTCATGCTCGCCGCGGATGACTCCTGGGCGTTGCGGCGTACTGGATGGGCGCAGTTTTCGGGACGGCGCGGAGAGTTTTCGGCGCTTTGGCTGCTCCTTTTTAGGGCTGCACGCGCGGGCTTCGTTGGAACAGTTTTTAAGCCGCGGCGGCTTCTTGCGCTGGTATTCGCCCGCCAGGTGCTGCTTGGATAAGTCAGACAAACGTTTGGCGTAGGCGTCTGTTACTTTCGTGGCTTTCGCGAGTCATCGACCGGCGGATGATATTTTTATGCTCTTTGGCTAATTTCTTCAAATTTCCTTCGACGATCAGCGGATCAAGCTTGCCAGATAGAATGGTAATTGCAGCTTTCAGCTGAAGCAACGTCATCCAGTGCCGTCTGGTTGATTATGGCAGTGTTAGGGCGGTCAGGAAAAGAATCGGCGGTGACCTGGTCGCTCTGAAAGCTGAGCGTCAGGCCAGATATTGCGATGGTCGGCAAATTGCAGGAATGCGCTTTGAACCGTCCGGATGGCGGCGACATCCGATAAAAAGCACGCAAAATTTTCTCGGATGATGAAACCGCTCGTCTATTTGCGGGCGATACATCGGCGGACTGCAGAGATGAGCGAACGGCTTAAATGCGGATGCTGTTTGGTCAGTCTCCACCGCAGCCAGCAGAGCCCATAGAATGGCCGATGACAACGTCGAGGGCGAGTAATGCTCTTTTGGCGTAAGTAGCAGCGATGCTGGCGCTTTGGTCCGCGCACATCATAAGACTTCCAATCAGGCTTGGGCAGATGCCAAAAGCCCAGCATATCAATAGCGATTACCCGCGTGTCGCTTCCGGTAGGTGCTGGCTCCAGCGGTTTCCAGTTTTGGCGACGCACCCAGCCGTGGATCAAGAGAATGGTCGCTTTTCGGTCAGCCTCGGACGAGGAAAAATAATGCAAATTAAGCACATACAGATACGCAGCCAGCGATGGATGAAGCGATCAAACATATTACCTAGTGTTGAGCATTTATAGGGATAAAGGCGACTTGAAGCAGATTGAGGTGTAGCGTTTAATCTGGCGGACACTTTGCAAATAAGTTTAAACGAAGCACGATACGTTGGTATTTACTTTTTCACCCACACATGATATGATTATCTTTCGCGAGGAGGATAAAGTAAAATTATGATACATGGGATTATTGATAGCCTTCAAATCAGTATCCAGTGGAAAGCAATACCAGAAAAGCTCAGGGTGGAGAAAAAGAATACCTGCTATTTTTGGTGTTGTGGGTTCGGCAGTGCTAGCTGACGTGGGAATAGAGACTCGGTGTGGGTATAGCTGCAGACATAGATGAAAGTATCGAAGCAAGCGGCAGTCAAGAGGACTTAATAGACCAGGTTGCACCACTGAAGTTACTGATAAACAGCATACACCAGAGCATGAAATCATTATTCCAGCGGGTCAAAAGCATATGCAACAATAGAAGTTCCTGAGTCGCAAACAGTAACAATGACATTAGGCGAAGGCTGCCGTCCTGGCACTCCCAGCAGAGAGGTGAAAATAGGCGTCAGGGATGAGCTGTGGGAAAAAGGAAAACCAGGCGATATGTCTATCATCCTGGCGGGTCTACTCCGATTGGGATGTATATGATAATTATCCAGTTCTGTGGATGATTCGACCGCTCAAAGGAGAATAATCCAATGGATAATAACAGCAACGATACCATTGTCCGTGATTTGGCAACTGTCGGTACTGGTCAGGCAGCCCAGCTGCAGCTCGGGAGGAATATTCCCGAGCCAGCTGCCAGCGAATTCTATATTAGCCCTCAAGCACTGGAAGAGATAGCTAGTAATTAGCACCGTACGTTATCGCGGCTTCTTGTTTCGCCGGCGACTATCTGCACGATCATGGCTATAAAAACGTTATTACACCGGTCATGTTGGCGAATAGGGCAAACGGTTTTCATGTTGTTCGGCGCTAGCACCTGCAGCAGCGCACCCGCGCCATCAGCGCGAAAGATACGAAAAATAGCGGATGGGTTTGACGCGCGATCTCATACGGATTGCTGATATATAGTATCGGGCAAAATTAAATCCGCCTAGGTCAAACGCTGACTGGGAGCGCTCGCTAGGCGGGATTTGCAGCCAACTCGTAAAGAGATGCCGCTAAAATTAGGGCTTTTGCCTGGCTGCTCGCTCCTCGTCTTACGACTCTGTCATTTGGTTGATTAAGTTCATCCTGCGAGGCTAAGCGTAAAACAGCATCTTGTACTTCTAGTAATAAATCTTTAATTCTTGCAACTGTCTCTGGATCAACGTTAGCAGCTCCATCGCAAAAGTTCTCTGTGGGCTCTCACTCTAAGTGGTAGCCAACAAGCGCGCTTTTCTTTATAACTTCCGGGTCAGCAAACATACCCTCAGCGTTTTCTGCTAGCACGCGAAATCGCCTTGTTCGGCATTTCTAGCGTTTACGCGACTTTGCGGGTCGGCAAACATATCCTCAGCGGTTTCTGCTGGCACCTGGGTCGCCTTCTTCGGTGTTTCTATCGTTTGCGTGACTTTTCGGGTCGTCAGCGCATACTCCGACCATGTTGTTACCTGAATACCCCCATTAAACTTTCATTCATAATACGTAAAACTCCTTTTCTTTAATTTATACGTGTCAGCACGGCATAGAAACTGTAAAATACAAATGTCAGGGACAGGTCCTAGATGTATTACACTCATAAGTTTATTGTGCCATAAAAAGTGCGCGCCCGAGATTATTTTTCCCCGAGCGCTTTTCTTTGCCGACAAAGCGTAATTTAGTCACCTTCAACGGCAACTCACCACCAAGCTTAGCTGGCTGCCCCAGCGCCAGTCATGACGCCTCTTTGAGGTTGAGATAGTGCCAAACCGCGCCGCTTTTCACCTGGAATCTCGCTAGCACCGACGTAAACACGACGGCCTGGCTTTGATACGCGGGTGATCTCGTTGATGGTGCTGTTGTACCTGTACTTCGTTGATGGTCACGACCAGCACACCCGCGAGCTTGGCGTCTTCTGGTTTAACATCTGCGAGGGTAGCCGTTTTTGACTAATTGTTCAGCGATGACTCATCTTGCTGGACGGAACACGAACTTCCGCTGCTTGCCAACCAGTTTCCTGCATTGCGATGATGCGCGTCAGAAGGTCGGCGATTGGGCCCGTATGGTTTGCATAGACGTTGTCGAATCTCCTTTCCTTCTTGCAACTACTCTTTTGTTATGCCTAGGATTTCACCCTGTGGCTGCTCGCGGAAATTGATGCGGCTCTGCGAACTGGCGCATGTAGCCGCGTGGACGGCCGGAAATGCTGTCGCGGTTCGTGCCGAGTCGGGCTTGAGTTGCGGAGGCAGTCCTGCGAGTCCGTCGAAGGTCGCCAAGTTCTTTCACTTTAGCGCGTTTGGCTGCGAACTTAGCGATCATCTTGAGACGCTTGTCGCGAGCGACCATTGATTTCTTTAGCGTACCTGACGCCTCTCTTTCTTCTCAAACGGCATGCCGAACTTCCTGAGCAAAGGCTTGATGACTGCCTTGCTGCCGTCTCCCGATAGCAAATGCTACTTGCAACCCGTGTAAAATCTGCCGTTTCCTCGAACGTCAGTCTCTGGGAAGATTGACTGCTCGATATGCATTCGCAGGTTGTAGTGCTGCCGCCTTTAGTCAAACTTCAGGCCGACACCGTGGAAGTCGCGGACGCGTGGGAGTGCCACGTTGATCAAACGATCCATGAACTCGTACATCCTGCCGCCGCCGCGTGGCGCGACGCTTGTTCACGCAGTGCACGTGCCTTTACGGGATGCTAAAGCCAGCGATTGACTTCTTTGCCTGGCGGAGCAACTGGTGCTCGGACTCGGTGATGCTGCAACGGTGTTTTTGACAATTTCAAAGTGACGCTTCTTGTCATCTTTCTCTTTGCCGGTGCCAGCGCTCACGATGATCTTTTCCGTGCTGGCACTTGCGCACGTTCTTTAGATCTAGTTCGGCTTGCAGTTCCTTCAGGTGTTCTCCTGATACAAGGCTTTCAAGCGAGGAGCTGGCGACGACGTTTTTCTTCTCTGCCATTACCCAATCTCACTTATGCTTGGCGAGCGACGCGAGTTTTGCACGCCGTCCGGCGTTCTTTGCTAAACCAGCCCGGCTGGTTTTTGCCTCGACTTTGTCAAATCACGCTGGCAGCGCGACTTTGCTGATGTCCACGTCGGTGCGTGGATACTCTCTTGCCGTACTTTTGAGTTGTACTGGCGTGTTTGACGTGGCGGTGTCCGACGCCAACACCCCTCAACCAAAAACAGTCTGATCTTTGGTGTTAACTTTCAGGACCTTTGCGTCGTACCCTTGTTCCTTACGCAGCAGTGTTTTTACGGTGTCATCTTTGTGAATACGAGCCATTTAGAGTACCTCGGAGCCAAGCTGATGATCTTCATGTAGCCCATGCGCGAAGCCTCGCGTGGCACTGGGCCGAGGACACGAGTGGCCTTTGGCTGCTTGTCATCGTTGATAATCACCACGGCGTTGTCATCAAAGCAAATGGTCAGCCGTCCTTGCGGTGGATTTGGTCGCGGTGCGAACCACCACAGCGACGGCGGATTTCTTTTGACGTTGCCGGTTGGGCTGGCATCTTTGACTGAACAGACGTCACACGTCACCAACGCGAGCATAGCGGCGGTATGGGTACCACTGCGAACGCGCTGCGCAATGCTTCTTTAGCACCGAGTTGTCCAGGCCACTTTGAGGCGAGATTCTTGTTGGATCATTTGTCGTCCTCCTTAGTCTCTCTCCAGCTTCACCAGGAAACTTCGCCTTTGGTTTGATAGAACTTCGCTGAGACTTCTCGGTCACCTTGACCAGCGTAAAAGCTCTTGGTCTTTGGAAATTTGGGCGAGTCTCGCGACGTGCACCTCGTCGCCTTGGCCTGCGAGTTGGTTCCATCATGAGCAGTGTACTTGCGAGTCACGGTGTACTGTTTGCCGTAGAGCGGATGCGTTTCGCGGCTGGTGACCGTCACAGTGATGGTCTTGTCGCGCGGCACTCATTATGACGCCAATCAGTGTTCGTCGGGCCATTACTTGCTCTCCCTTTTCGTTAATTTGTGTCAGCAGGCGTGCGATGTCCTTACGGGTGAACGCAGCGCTTTTGGATTAATAATTCGCCAGCAGCGTGAGAAACGTTTTGCTTGAAGCAGGTCATTTCGCTTTTCGGCGAGTTCGCTTCTAAATCCTCAACGGTCTTTGCGACTGCTGCTTTTAGGTTTCTTTTACTTCAGCCATTATGCGTCCTCCCGCTTGATGAACTTATTTGACTGGTAGTTTGTGGCTCGCCAGACGCATTGCTTCGCTAGAGCGACTTCCTCTGAAACGCCCTGCATTTCAAACAGCACCGTACCAGCCTTCACCTTAGCAACAAAGAACTCTGGATTACCCTTACCTGACCCATCTTCAAACCAAGTGGTTTGCAGTAACTGGGGTGTGTGGGAAAATCGGATCAAATCTACCACCACGCTTGATGTAGCGGGTCGTGCCTGGCGAGCAGACTCGATTTGGCGAGTGATGCGCTCGTTTGATTGTGATTAGCAGATGCCAAAAGTCGCCGAACGCGATGTAATTACCACGGGTTTGCTTGACCACGGTTTTACCGATACGCACTGCGATATTTGGTCTTTTTCGGTAACAGCATTTAGCGACTCCTTTTCTCCCCTATAAAGTCACACTTTCATGCCGATGATACCAGCTGGTGTCTGGGCGCAGGCTGTGGAAGTCAATGTCAGCACGGAAAGAGTGTGCAGTGGCACTGAGCCTTCAATCACCTTTTCGCGGCGTGCCATTTCAGCACCGTTCAAACGACCAGCCACCTCGATGCGGATACCTTGGCACCAGCACTCGCGGTGTTTTGCGCGGTCATTTTGGTTGCGCGGCGGAAGTTGATGCGGCGCTCTGGCTGCCGAGCGATGTTTTCTGCCACCAATTTGAGCGCTGTGTTCTGGTCCGGCGCACTTCTTGATGTTGATGCGAACCGCCTGACCGACGATCTTCTCAACTTGTTTTTCAAATTCGACCCACGCCAACGCACCGCCGGCGATCACCACACCAGCTTTCGCTGTGTGAATAATTACCGTGATCAGTTTGGCCTCCGCTCAATCTCAATGCGATTGATGGTTGGGCGTGAGCAAATTCTTCTCAATCAATTCGCGGATTTCGTGATCCTGGCGGTGCCTCCTAAACTCTCTTATTGGCCGTAAACCAACGAGAGCTCAGTTCTGTGAACTTGTAGGCGGAAGTTGATGGATTCACTTTTTGACCATTTTACTTCTCCTCCTTTTGCCGTGGTTTCGGCGGCTTTTTCGCTGCGGAGCTTGAGTTTGGTCTCTGCTTTACCTTTGGTCTCTGTTTCTTCATGTTGCTTTCTGGCTTCTCGGTACCAGTTACTCAACCAAAATGTTTTGAGTCTTTTCTGGAATGGCAAGGCACGACCGCGAGACGCTGGTTTTAAAGCGGCGCGAACGCGTACCAGTGGTAACGCTCAACGTGGTAATCACCAAGCTCTTGGCGTCCAAACCATGATTGTTGATGGCTTTTGCCTTGGCGCTGTCGTTGCCTTTTTGCTGGCAGCAGCGCGTTTTGGCACATGACTCAAAGATAACCAATGCGTCAGCAACGGTTGCGCCGCGTACTAATGCAGCCACCAGCTAACCTTACGTGGTGTCTGGTCAACACCTTTGGCGTAGCGCGAACGGTATAAGGTTATCAGCCATGATTACTTTATCCCTTTCGCCGTGCTTTGCGGAACTTACGAGTTGGACTAAACTCACCGAGTTTTGTGGCCAACCATGTTTTCAGTAATCAGCATGAGACGTGCATCTTACCGTTGTAGACGGCAATCGTTCGACAAACCATTTCTGGGGTGATGGTCGAAGCGCGCGCCCACGTTTTGACGGCGGTCCGATCGTCAGGCTGAGAGCAGCGACTTTTTCGCAAGCTTCACATCGACGAATGGACCTTTCTTTTAATGAACGACTCATCGTGATTTACCTTCCTCTCGCGTCGTGACGCGTGCGTACGATAATTTATTTGAGCCTTTGCGGCGGCGAGTTCGATACCCAGCGTCAATTGACCCCCATGGCGTACTGTGGTGCTTTACCAGTACCGTGGCGACCGCCGTCACCACCACCATGCGGGTGATCTGCGGCGTTCATGACGACACCGCGAACCGTTGGGCGAATACCCTTGCGGCGGCGGCGGCCAGCTGAACCGATCTTTACGTTCTGGTGCTGGACGTTACCGACTGCTACCGATGGCAGCAGTTGCTTTTGCTAAAGCGAACTTTACGAACTTCACCAGATGGCAATTTGATGGTTGCGTAATTGCCTCTTTGGCCATCAACTGAGGCTTAACCACGCGGCGCGAACCATCTGCGCACCTTTGCCGGCAGTCAGTTCAATAGCGTAAATCATCGTACCAACGAGGTTGCAGACAATGGCAGGCGGTTTGATGCGCTCAATTGGCGCTTCCTCGCTAGTCTGAATCGTCTTGCCCTTAACCATTGAGGTGTCGGCCAACACGTAGTGATACCAAATTGTACACTGATCTTTTACTAGAGCAATGCGGGCTGAGCGGTTTGGATCTGTACTCAATTTCTTCAACCGTCAGAGGTCAATCCAGCCCGGCAAATTGTGGTTCACCAAACGGTAGTGACGGCGAACGCCACCGCCGCGATGACACGCGGTGATCGGGCCCTGGTTGTGCGGCCGGCATTTTGCTTTTTAGCTTGATCGAACTTTTGAGCGGTTTTCTTGTCGTGATATCGACGAAGTCCTGGCTCGCGTGCCGCGACGAGCAGGGTGGTTGGATTGTAGCTCACTGGCATTACTTGGTCTCCTCCATCTGCTCTACCGCGTCAAACACATCGAGCTTATCGCCATCTTTCAGCGTACGTAAGCTTCTTCCAATCCTTGCGCTGGTCGTGCCAGGATAGCGAGTTTCTTGCCTCGTGAGAAACGTACAGCTTGCCGTCTTGCGACCAAGGTTTTCACTCTTTCAGGACGGTAACGTCAAACTGCGCTTCAACTGCTGCTTTGATTTCGTTTTTATTCAGGTTAAGCGAACGCGGAACACGCTACACGCCGTTGGCGCTCTGTTTGTATATAGCCTTCTCGCTAATGCGCGGGATAATTGTCATCTGTTTCATATTACGCTTCCTCCTTGCCAGCCACTCAGTGATTACCGGCAGAGCATTCGGGGGTCATGACAATGTCGCATTCAGGATGTGGTGAGAGCTGAGATAGCTCGCGCGGATTACCATGCGGTTCTGAATGTTGCTTGTCGCGCGCATCAAATTCTGGCGTCTCTTCGTCCACGACGATCAGCACGCACGAGCGCTCAAGCTTGTTGTCGCCGTAGAGGTTGCGACTTCTTTGGTCTTAGCCAGTCGCTCTTGATATCTTTGACGACGATCTTCTTCCTTCATTGGCTACCGTCAAGGCTTGGCGAATGCACTCTTCTGGCGGTTTTAGAGCAATTTTTGGGTGTAGTTTTCGTTGCCGCGTGGGCCAAAAGACCACCACCACCGCGCCAGATTGGGTTAAGGTTGAACCGAAACGTGCTCGACCAGTTCCCTTTTGCTTCCCATGGCTTTTTACCGCCGCCGAAACTTCACCGCGCTGCTTGGTTGTGGCGCTTGCCAAACGAGCGTTGGCTAGGTAGCTGTCTGTCATACCAATTTCAACAGTTCGTGTTTGGCACTTCAACAGCAAAAATGTCTTTTGGGAAGCTTTGGTTTTGATTCAGCCATTGCTGTACCTCCTAAAATAATCAGCCTTTTCTCGTGGCCCCAGGCACAGCGCCCTTCACCCCGATCGATTGGTTCTGGATCAACATATGCCACCTCCAGGTTCTTGACGGTAACGCCTCGTGACCCATGCTGGCCAGCCATCGTCTTACCCTTGAACACTTTTGTAGGATACATCGAGCAATTGAACCTGGCTTACGAGTATTACCTTTTACCACCGTGCGTCTTGCGGTGACGCTTAGAAGTTGTGGAAGTTTAATGGTTCCAGCGAAAACCCTTTACCTTTGCTGGTTTCCGGTCGCATCGACAGAATCGCCGACTTCAAACGCGGGAAACGTTGATTTCATCGCCAACTTTGATACCCTCAGGGATCTCGTCGACGCGGAATTCCCGAATGTGCTTCGGGGTCACTTGGGCTGACTTGACGTGTCCAGCCACGGCCTTGCTCAGGTTCTTACCCTCTCCGTCGGCGACCTGTACCGCATTGCAACCGTCGGTTTCGACAGTCTTCACCCTGAGTCACGGTGACAGGCCGGCTTGGATCAGCGTCACCGGAATGGCTTTTGCCGTCTTCAGCCAAGAGCTGGATCATACTCAAGTTTGGTACCGAGAAGTGTTTTTCACTTTTCCTCACTCCGCTTCATCTCCTGATGACGTGCGGTTTCTGGGTTCTGGGCGAGGCGTTCACGGCAAGCACCCTCTATAACCAGACCTGCTCATTCATCAAGGAAGACAGTTGATATTACGCGTAGTGAAAATTACTCTTCTGTTATAGCACGCCGGACGTTACGCTGTCAACGAAACTAAGGTTGATCTTCTGGGGAATCTGACTTTTAGATAGACAGTTTCTAAATCTGCGCCAATAGCATATGGTTTGTTCATCCTTGTCATATGAGCGCCGACTAGTATTGCTGCTTCTGTTGAATCTGCCTCATATTTTTCCGATAAATAATCAAGCACATTCAAGCCGCTTGATAGCATAAATCCAGGGAAAGCGTGGTGTAATTCTGCAATAGTTCGCTGATAAGCTCAGTTTTTCTCTAGATTGAGCAAAGCTCGCCGAGGTTGCTGGTACATGTAGTCCTGCTGCAGTGATTCTGCATAAGCTGCAAAGCTGCTGAATAGCTCCTTTTATATCACCTCTAAACATTCTCTCGTCAGCAGCAACTTTCTCTTGCTTCTTTCTGTCCGCTCGTCTTACTCTAATTGCATACTTGGCGTTATCAAGCATCTGTTCTAGTTGTTCTTCCTGCTCCTCTTCCGTTAGATCAAAAGAACTCTGTTGCTTTCTCGAACTTTTCTGTTATGTATCTTTACCTCAAAACACAATAGAGACCTTTGATATTTTCTTCATTAGAGTTAAGAGCTTCAATATAGCAATTCTAGCTAAAACCGAACTTGGCTGAAGAAACTCATATAGCAGGCTCGTCCTTTGGCAAAGTATCGTTGAGTATTTGATCGCTTATGACGAACTCGATGCTCTACATAATTCGTATACCTCTAACGTGTTTCAGCTCTTCTGTATATATTCTTCCCTAATTTAACTTCTGCATCCACTACCTTCCTTCACCTCTCTTTTCCAATCATAACAGTCATTCTATCAATAAACGTGACGTGCAAGAGTAGCTTCATACCCAGGATCTGCCTGCATTCGTCCGCTTCATCAAAAACAGCCAGCGCCTCCGCGCGCCTGCGGATTGAGCTGATCTCTTGGCGAAAGTATAGGCCAGATGTCCGGACGAGACTCTTCAAATAGGCTCTAACCTCTGGATCTGGCGTAGACCACGGTTCAATTGCGATGAGTTCCGGGTAAACACTAACACCCTGCTAATGGATTTGGTCGATAAAGATGGGGGTAGATTAATATTTTTCATGTTTTGATTGTAGCTAAAAATAGTTAATATGTCAATTTCGTCATAGTATCTAATTTGCCCAGAAAGCCGCACGCGCATATCAATCAAATCATCGCACCAACCCGGAGTAACGAGGTTGGGTGCCATTAAAATCAGCGTGACGTACCAAATTTTCAGTTAAATTGATATTTTTCAATTTTCAAAACTAAGAACAGTGCAATCAGCAAGCCGGCTGGCACTAGCCTGACATAGAAAAAGATACCTATTTCAAATGGATTTTCAGCCTGATCCACCAAGCGCTGGGACTACGAATATTACCAGTTTTGGTAAAAATGCGCTATCGTTTTCGTAATTTTCTCGCGACCCTTGCGGTTAAAACTCGCTGGATTTTGAACAGTTTGCGTGCGTAGGTGTCGGTCTTTTTGTTTTGCCATAAACTTAATAGAATTATAGCATAAAATCCCGGCCCCGTTCAAGAGGCGGAAATTTCTGACGCCGTGGAAAATTACATACGAATTTCGGCGTCAACGCCAGCTGGCAAGTTCAAGTTCTGCAAGCTGTCGATGGTCTTCGACGTGGCGTTGGTGATGTCGATCAAACGGCTTATGGACGCGGCGCTCATAAGTCTCGCCGCGTTTTGTAAACGATGCGGATCTTTACCACCGTGTAGGTGCTGCGGCGAGTTAGCGGCGGCACTGGGCCAGCAATGTTCGCGCCGCACGAATTGCGGTGTCAATGATTTGCTTTTGCTGATTGGTCGATAACCCTAGCGGTCGTACGCCTTCAACCGAAATGCGGATTTACTCTTGTATCTTTGAGCCATACCTCCCTTTGTGCGACCCCGTCGCCTCTGCCGCATCGCAGATATTGTTCCCAACGGCTGGCCAGCTCTGAGGCACTTAATAATACTCGACAATTTATCACGATGTCAATGGTGGCGACTAGTCCAGAATCACTGCGGTTTGCCGCAGCCCGGTGACGCCACTGGCGGGCAGCGTCTTCGATGAGGCGGTTGATAACCCACAGCTTCACCCAGCTGGCTTGCTGCCCAAAATACATGCTGCGATGTAATCAGCGTAGCTTCTGGCTGATCCAGACGACATATGCTTTCGATACTGCTCAGGTGTATGGTCCATCGGTAGCGGCACTGATAGTCTGTGTCTATTTCGAAAGCCCGCATCACCCTATCGTCAAGCGACTATGTGGCCCAACTCATGGCAAAATGCTACCAGCAATGCAACACGGCGACGTCCTTTCATTTCAAGGTACTTCTCGCGTGGTATACCACAGTCGAGACGACATCCGTACTATAAAGATTCTGACTGCAACGTTTGCTTGCGTGCCAACAACAATCATCGGAACTTTTTCGCCATCCTGCTTCGCCACCCCTGAAATCGCCGCTATCTTTTTTAATAACAACTCGCATTTCCTCCAGTGTGAGGCCGGAAACAGATTCAAAGCGGTTTGATACATATCAGCGATCAGCGGGCTGACATACTCTCCAAGCGCTTTAGTCATTGACTCTCGCTTCTCTCTGTGTATATGCTACGGCAATCCCTCTCCATAGCTGTTCAAATATACTATAGACAATATATTTTGTCAAACAAAGTCACTTGTACGATTTTGACACAAACTGCGGATTATCTCAGATATGACTCGGCTGAATGACGTCAGCGCTGCTTGTTCGCCTGCTCGGTCGAGGATATCCAGCCAGAATCTTCACGCCGTCTTGCATAATTGTTGACGGTAAGCCCAGCACGACATTGTCCAAAAGCCCATATTCACCTTCAGCCAGCGAACAAAAACCGGATACACAGTGTGAGCTGAATGGCGCAACGCCGAGACAATCTGAAATAACGAAGCCAATAGCGAAATATGTCGATTTTTCGTGTCAATCACGCGATAGGCGGTCGCGGATTTTTGCTCAATATTATCTACTAGTTCATCAGTAAAGCCTCGATATTCCCTGATCGGCACTCACCGACTTGCGCTGTCTCAAATAGTCGAGAACGAAGAGTCGCCGTGCTCGCCGAGTAATGAGTGAGCGTCAACCGCCTTACTATCAACATTCAGCGCGTCTGCGTACGACTTCAGGCGTGAGGTGTCCAGTCGTCCCCGTACCAAACACGTCTTGGCTTTCGGCAGTCCCGATTCTTTCAACGCCACATAGGGTCAGTCACATCAACCGGGTTTGCGACGACGACCAGATACGGTTTGGCACCGCCCGCCATAATGTTTTTACGATATCAGGGTGACGATGTTGGCATGACGCCAACCACCCAGCCGCGTCTGTCCTGGCTGCGGCGCCCAGCGTATCCCACGATATCGTCAGTAGCGATATCGCTCTAATCGCCGGCGCGCACCTCAACATTACGGTCACAGCCCCTATGGCATCGTGCCATGTCCGCTGCCTGGCCCCTACCAAATCCGCGTTACGGTCAATCAGCACGATCTCCTCGAGCGACACTGCGGCGGCACGCATACGCCGCTGTTGCACCAACTATTCCCGCCGCCGCCAATAATCACCAATTTTGCTTATTCACCAAAATCTCCTTTTGATTTTCATGATATTCGCTAGTTTATTTTGGCATAAGCTGTAACGAATTGTCAAGATTTTTACTTTTTACAAATAGTGTATAATCGTGGCAAACTAGACCGAGGTGGTCTAGAGAGACATCATAATGGTCCGGACAGCGGACGAAGGAGTAATATTATGGCAAACGGTGAAAACGCTGCAACTTGGCTTAAAAAGGGTCGTTAGCTGAGTGATTGGCGATGAGGCGATAGTTGCATCAGTGCCGGCAGCCGTAGGGACCTGCTGCCTGCGAGGCTCGGTTTCAACTGTAATAATGTTATTGAACAATCAACGACTGGCGTCGAAAATGGCTGGGTTGAGACTGTCTCTCGATGAGAATGGACTCGGTGCAGGTCACTGTCAAGTGATCTGCGATGGAGAAGAGGCTGTTAGTTTTACATCATCAAACGTAGATCTAGAATCAGTGTCTAGCGATAAGCAAAACGCATTGAATGAAATTAATGGATATAATCTTTTCTATAATTCAGATACCTCACCAAGCCCCCATGAATGCGATCAGACATATGGCTTTAAAGAGACAGTAGAAATGATAATTTGGTGAAAGAGGAGATAGTCTGTTTCAGTATTATACATGTAACGTGGCGTAACAATAAAAATATTATAATAGAAAAGAATGATTACAAAAGCCTAGAAAGTCCAACATTCTATACAATTTAGCGTGAAAGGAGAATAGGCCAAAGGAACCACCTAGAAACAGCATCGACCCATAACCACATTTTGCTGTCCGCAAAGTAATAAACTTATTTCCTCCCTGATAAAAATCCCCCGGCATAACTGGGGATTTTGGCAGTTTGCGGCGCGAGATTACTATCAATTCGTCACAACACCAGCACCAACGGTACGCATGCCTTCAGCGGATAGCAAAGTTCAAACCTTGCTCCATAGCGATTGGGGCGAGCAACTTAACTTAAAGGTTACGAGTAAGTCGCCTGGCATGACCATTTCTTTCGTCAGCTGGAGTTCAACTCGCCAGTCACATCCGTGGTGCGGAAGTAGAACTAGTGGCTTTGTAGCCCTTGGAGAATGGATGTGGCGACCGCCTTCTTCCTTCTTCAGAGTACACTTCGGCCTCAAACTCAGTGTGTGGGTAATTGTACCTGGCTTACAAAACCTGACCGCGCTCAATGTCAGTACGCTCAATACCGCGCAACAAGACACCAGCGTTGTCTCTCTGCCTGACCTTGGTCGAGACTTCTTAAACGCCTCAATACCAGTCACCACTGACTTCTGAGTTGGCTTCAAACCAACGACTTTCAACTTCGTCGTTCAATTTAACAACACCCTGCTCGATACGACCAGCTGCAGCAGTACCGCGACCCTTAATCGAGAGACATCCTCAATTGGCATCGAGAATGGCTTGTCCAGGTCACGCTTCGGCTCTGGGATGTATTCGTCCATAGCCTCGACTAGTTCCATGATGGAATCCTCGTACTTCTCATCGCCTTCCAATGCCTTAAGAGCTGAGCCCTTGATAATTGGAGCATTCTCGTAAAGCCGTTCTTCGCAAGTGTCGCGAACTTCTTCTTCAATCAGCTCAACCATGTCTGCGTCAGCCATGTCCATCTTGTTAAGGAAGACAACTCTGGCACAACCTGCTTTTGCTAACAGTACGTGCTCGCGGGTTTTGCGGCATTGGGCCGTCGGTTGCAGCAATCACCGAGATTGCGCCGTCAACCTGGGCAGCACCAGTGATCATATTCTGACGTAGTCATGTGGCTGCATGTCACGCGCATAGTGGCGCTTTGGCGTCGTATCTTGGTGCGAAGCAGCGATCGTAATACCGCGCTGGCGCTCTTCCGGAGCATTGTCAATCTGATTGTATGCAACGGGTTTTGTTAACTGCGCTTGGGAGGCGCTTTGCCAACACTGCGGAATTGCAGAGTCAGCGTCGTCTTACCGTGGTCAACGTGGCCCATTGCACCCACGTTAACGTGCGGTTTGCTTCGGTCAAATGCATCTGCCATTTGTAGAAGTCTCCTTTATTTAATTATATTTTCACGCTGGGTACAGTCCATTAAACAGACCTCACGGCGTATGCGTTTAATTATAGCGAATAACCGAATAATTGTAAATAACGGTTAGGTAATTTAATTGTGAAAAATTATTTTATTGAGTTATTTTTCTCGTAAAACAGCATCCGCCCTTATTGCATTCCGTTTTTACTGTCGTGTCTGTTTTTGTCTGTTCAGCATAAACCTCTGCTTCTCCGTCCTTATATTTTTACACATGACATAACACCTTTTTTCATTGCTATCGTTTTCTGTAAAGCACCCTCATCCGCTACTATTGTCAGGATGAGATCCTATGCAGGTCGGGTCATTAACGAAACAAGATTTTCATCTGTTGTAATCTTTTGAAACGAATTCAATGTATCATCTTCCGGTTTATTATATTTGTACAAGTCGTCTCCACTACAAACAGTCAGAACACCATCAGCAACGCAGCAAGACCTTCTCTTGGATCAGTGCGGGTTTCCGCTGTAGCTTCAACTTTCTCCCATTGGCCATTATCATTATTATGGTTCACACCCGGTGCTGTCTTCATTGCCGTTGCTTACCCCCGCTGATGTATCGCCATTACCTGCACGCTAGTAGAAACCTCGCTGCCGCTATTTGGGTAAGTTGCATTTGTTGTTTTACAGGCGGAAAGAGACAATGCTAATATTCCAGCTACTACGGCTGCAGCTCCCCGTCTTAATAGTGAATTTTCTAGCACCAAAATGTCCTTTTTTCACTACCCATATTATTCCTCCTGTTCCGTCCGCTTCGGACTTGTTAATACTACGAACCAAACACCTCTGTTTAGTTAGGTAAATTGTATTATTTTTCTATATTAGAAGTAAAGCATTATGGGCTATTTTATGATTTTGCATAATATTTATGAAGAAACGTCTTGCGAAATTCGTAGAACGTTCCGTCCTCTAGGCTAGCGCGAATGTCGTCAACCAGTTTGACGATAAATCGTTCATTATGGATCGACAGTAGTGTACCAGCCAGAGATTCGCGAGCGCGCAGCAAAATGACAGAGATAGGCGGCGGTATAATTCCTGCGTATAGCAGCGCAATCTTCCATAATTAGTTCAAACAGTTCGCGGTATTTTCTGGCCGCGAACATTAACCCGCCCAACGGCGTGCTAGGCTGCACCGTTTCTAGCCACGCGTCGACTCGACACAGTCAAAGGTATCAATTCCTGCTCAATTGCCGCAAAGATGTCGTCTGCTCGAGATACCGAGCAAATGCCGCGGCTTGTTCTCGCAAGATCTGATTGACCCACTGAATCGTCTGGAGCCATAGTCTCCCTTTTCCAGCGCGCCGCCGATGCCGTAGCCGTCAAACCATTGCAGCCTAAAAACGCAGCCGTTTGCTTGCGTAAATCTTCAATTTGCGCCTTGCAGCACACCAAACAACGCTTGATATGCTTTTGTCGGGACGAGCTGCACGCAGACGTTTAACTTCCGCCAAGCTACGCTCCGCCCACGCGTGTGTCCGCGCCAAGGCTTCCACCTGATAATCATACGGATCAACCAGTGAAGTCAGCTCATCAAAGGCGAAGGTAATATCCGCGCCAATGCCCGCCTGAATCTGCATAGATAACTCTGGCGTAAATTTGTGGTACGAGCCGTCGAGGTGCGATTTAAACATCACACCATTTTCATCCACCCAAGCGTGGCGCGACGATAGCCATGGCGATCTCCTCATCAAGCGTCGGTACTCATGGCCAGAACTTTCTTAAAAGCCCGAACCCAGACTCAGCACCTGAAAGCCACCACTATCAGTGAACGTCGGCCCGCCCCAGTGCATACAACCTGCCCAAATAACCAGCCTTCTCGATGAGCTGATGGCTGGCTGCAAATACAGATGATAGGCGTTCGCCAGCACCGCCTGCGCACCAACATCCGCCACCATCTCGGGCAACATCGCCTTAACATTAGCCTTAGTGCCGACCACGATAAATGCCGGCGTTTTAATATCCCCGTGCGGCGTGTGAATAATGCCAGTGCGCGCCAGTGTGTCGTCGAGCCTAGACGTTATTTCAAAAGAAAAAGGTTTCACTTTGATAGATTATATCAGTTTTTTCCGCTACACTAGAAGCATGAGCAAGAAAACGCTGGTTGACCTTGACCCGTGGCTGGCGCCGCATGAAGGTGTCATCAAAGGCGCGCGAGGCTTATGTTTTCGTCGACGCTACGGAGGGTGTTGAACGGCAAAATCGCCGGCAGATTTTGCGCTGGGTTTCATCATTTTGGCTGCACCGCACTCAAGACGGTCTGGACGTTTCGAGAATGGGCGCCGAATGCTACGCGCATAGTAATGGTCGGCGATTTTTCTGAGTGGCAGGAGCGCGAGGAATTTAGCTCTGCAGCCTGGTGCGCATGGTGACATGGAGCGTTGATTTGCCGAAAGCACGCGTTGCGTCACGGGCAGAAATATAAAGCTGCGCGTCTATTGGCGAACGGCGACGGCTGGCGCTTGCCGTCATACGCCACCCACGTTATACAAGATGACGATTCGGTCGATTTTTCAGCAGTGGTTTGGGCGCCTGAGACGCCGTATGCAGTGGCAACAGACGGTGCCACCTGCCCAAAGTGTAGCCGCTGATTTTACGAAGCGCATGTCGGCATGAGCAGCGAGGAGGAAAAAGGTTGCTAGCTTCAACGAATTTACTGCGGGACGTCCTGCCACGCATCAAACAATCTGGCTACAACACCATCCAGCTGATGGCCATCGCCGAGCACCCGTACTACGGTAGTTTTGGCTATCATGTCAGCAACTTTTTCGCCGTGTCATCGCGCTTTTGGTACGCCTGATGATTTTAAGCGGTTAGTTGACGCGGCGACACGGATTTGAGGCTAGCGTTATCATTGACATCGTCCATGCTCATGCCGCCAAAGAAATGAAGTCGAGGGCCTCGGTAATTTCGGGGGTGATCCAACGCAATATTTCAAAGCTCACGACCATCCAGCGCTGGGATTCGCGGCTGTTTGATTATGGCAAACCCAGAAGTGCTGCACTTTCTAGCCAGCAATTGCCGATGGTGGTTGGATGAGTACCACGTTGACGGCTTTTCGCTTTGATGGCGTGACCAGCATGCTATATCACGACCACGGTTTAGGGCAAAAGTTTTCACCAGCTATGATGATTATTTTACTGATGATGTTGATAATGACGCATTGGTTCATCTCAGGCTGGCGAACGACGTCATTTCACGCTGTTCGCCCCGACGCCACGACCATTGCTGAGGAAATGAGCGGGCTACCCGGGCTTGGCGGCACCGACGAACACGGCGGCTCTGGGCTTTGATTATCGACTTAGCGATGGGCGCCCTGACCTCTGGATCAAAGACATTGAAAGGAAAAGCGCGACGAAGATTGGGACTTTGGGCGAATTGGCTATACGCTGAGTTCGCACCGCCCAGAGGAAAAAGTCATCACCTACGCCGAGAGCCATGATCAAGCCTTGCGTTGGCGACAAGACGCTGATTTTTTCGGCTGATCGACAAAGAAATGTATTGGCATATGAACAAAAGCCGACCCGGACCTGACGTGTGGAACGCGCATAGCGCCTGCACTAAAACTTATCCGCCTGCTGACACGCCGGACTAGCATCGGCGGCTACCTTAACTTTCATGGGCAATGAATTTGGGCATCCTGAGTGGACTCGACTTTCCGCGCCAAGGTAATAATTGGTCGTTCAAGCACGCACGGCGCCAGTGGAGTTTACGCGACAACGGTTTTTCTCAAATACCAATGGCTGGGCGAATTTGACGCGGCACCTGATGAAAAATCATCCAAGCAGTTGACGACGGGCATTCACTATCTGACCATTCGCCAGCACGATCACGTCGTCAGTCTTCATACGCGGCGATCTGCTGTTTATCGCGAATTTTTCACCTGACCAGTCGTGGACGGATTACGGCGTGCCGGCAGCGGCGGATCATACGGTGTAATTTCTGGACAGCGACGACCAGCGGTTTGGCGGACAAAATCGTATCGACGATTCAACGCGATATTTTTACCTCGCCCCAGGGAAACGACATCAGCTGCAGGTATATTTGCCGGCCAGAACCGGATTGTGTTTACAAAAATTGACTAGAAACTTGCCGCAGAACGAAAAAGTCTTAATTTAGCACATGCTGCTGCAGCCAGCAATACATCGCTACAGTCGCTGCCGCACCAACATTGATGGAGCGGGTTGAGCCGAAACTGTTCGATCGGCTACGATTTTGTCTGCTGACCGTACCATCTCCTCGGAGATTCCTGGACCCTCTGGCCAAAACACCAGCACCGCGCGCTTTGGCAGGGTCGTCTCCGCCATATTGACGCTGCCCGACATTGTCAATCGCACTAATTTCTCTGTTTCAGACCGCATTAGCCTCGACAAACCCGCCGTCGAACCGACATACTGTACGTGCAAATATTTATCCGTCATCATGGCACCGCGCTTGTTCCATTGCCGCCTGCCAATCACATAAATCTGCCGCACGCCAAACGCATTAGCGCTCCTGACAATCATCCCCCTGAGTAAAATCCCGCTCAGTATTCTCCAGCGCAATCACCAAGCCATGATCCTTGCCGTCCAACTTTTACAATTCCGCTTGCTCCGGCCTTGAATTTGTCAATCACATTTCGCGTATCTTTCATCTCTGTTATTGTAGCAAACGTCAGGAAAAAGAGACAAAAATCTCATCATCATGAGGAATGCGGCTCACACTCAAGCTTCCACACTATCTCACAACAAACGACACCTCGATCACATCGCCGATGGTGATCTGCTCTTTCTGGCGGACTTTCGAGGGCAGCGCCAAAAACTGCGAGCCATCACCCATTGGCAGTAGCGACGTCTGCCATGATGAACCGCCAACTGTGACTTCTACTGCCACCAAACCTCTCTGCAAGCGGCTTGAGTTCGTCAGTGAACTCTTTGAGTGGCTAAACATAATGCCAGCCACCAGCTTGTGGAAATAAGCGCACCTCGGATTTAAATGTGTATGGTTTTGCCATGGCTATTTTACCCCCTCTGCTGTGTTAACTACTGCGAACGTTTCATAGTCCTATCTTTTGTCTTTCCAATTCCACCATTTTTATCCATATCAAATTACTCCTGACCAAACAGCAAGCTCATTGCCCGCTGGGTCTTGAAAATGAAAGCGCTTACCGCCAGGAAAATCAAATATCTCTTTCGTAATCGTAGTGCCAGCCGCCTTCACCCTATCATAGACCGCCTGAATATCCGAAACATAGATCACTGGAAGCGGAGCCGTTGCTGGATCCTGTATTGATACCACTACCACGCCACTGTCGTTTGTGTCCGCATAGTCATCGCCCCATTGTTGGTACGACCAACCAAATACTTCGGTAAAGAAGTCTTTTACTGCGTTCAACTCCTTCATGCTCTTTGCCGGAAACTCTATGTAGTCGATATGATTATCTGCCTTACTCATGTGGGTATTATATCATTTTCTTTGCTGGACAGGCGCGATTGTTTGCGTGATTATCTCAATGCGTTACTCGCTAGCAAGACCCCTGACGTCTCATTCCCACCGACGCGCATAACACCACCTTTTGTCCGGTTATAAGCGCCTCGTACTGTATACGCTCACGACTGACGATGCCAGCAGCAAAGCCAAATGTACTATGTTTGCTTTGGTTATCGCTTCGCTCCGGCCCTTGAATTTGTCAATCACATTTCGCGTATCTTGCATAGTCATAATTATAGCCGCCGAACGACACACCACAGCAGCCGCCGCAATCATCAAAACGACACATCACCCTAAACCGCAACCAACAGCCTTTCGCCAATCCCAAAATTTTGCTATCATAAGGCAATACACCATGACACTTGTCATAAAACTGATACTCATATCTATTATCAGCGGCGTCGCCACTTTCAGTTATTTGGTTTATACGTATAATTTGATTAAAGAAGAGGATTTAGTGCGAACTTCATTAAACAGAACATCCTGGCTTCAGCCCAAAACAATGGAGAAAATACAAGCAAGAATCAAACGGTGAAATACAGTCCAAGTCATTTATGGCGACGGTCTGCAAAAGGATAATAAATCGTCTGCTATTTTACTAGTTAGCCAAACGAATCAGCAAAACCTTGTTAACCAATGCCTTGCCAGAATATTATGGAAAAACATACGAGATCTTTATTGAAAACCTTTGATCCAAACCAAATCCGCAGCATACTTACTTCAGCGGACAATATCGGCTGCCTGCAAACTCCAAATGTCAACAAATCTGCCGACAGATCAAATACAGGCAACATTACGGGACTGATCTTGATTACCGCCAGCTGTCCAACTAAGTATTCATCATTCAATCATAAAAAGCTCGTTTTGTTGCTGGCAAGGAAGATAGGTGTTATCCGATTAATATTTTAGCTTCGCGAAGAAACTGCCTGAGAACGAGGCGGTATTCAACAAAATGCTTGATAGTATTTCTGCCAGCGGAAGTTATGCAACGAAAACTGCAAGATTATAATTCGTGATGATTAGCGGGTTTTAATCTTCGTCAGATCCTTCGAAAGCTTTTTACGGCGCAATTCTTTCCTTATGCTCATCAAGCCCAAGCAAGAAATTCTGCTTCTTGTTTAGGGTAAACGGAGGTCATCGTTCCGCCGCTATACATCAATATGAGTCGTTTCATCGTACTCCTCAGTATCAGCATCTGGATCGCCAATCACTTCTTCCCACGATGTGCTAAACCGTGTAATCGGATCGCCTGGTTTCCAGCACGTACTTTTTAAAACAGCAATCGCTTCTCTAAGTGCTGGTATGGCTATCTTACGATGAAACAACTCCCGCATTCCCTCTGGCTTATGTTCATCAGGGAGTACATCACCTGGTTTTTGCAATGCTTGGAAATGGACTCGGAACATCAGGACGCTCGCCAGTAAGACTGGCGTCAGGCTAACATGACCAAAATTGTCTCAGTGGTTTTTCATTCATATATTTACTATAACACAAAATACTTCATTTGCTAGAATTTTCTACTCTGCCGCCAAGCGCCCAAAGCTGCGGAAACATTCATAACCACAGAGATAAGCACGTAATGAAAAATTGCCCGTAAGAGCGATATTTTCGAAGTTTTCAAACTCTGGTGCGGATGAAGGACTTTGAACCTTCACGCCATTGCTGGCACTAGCACCCTGAAGCTAGCGCGTCTACCAATTCCGCCACATCCGCGTACTGCTTATTATAATCCAAAAAGAAATCAACATCAAGCTTGGTTACGAATTTTACACCACGCGTTCATCTCTGCCGCCAAATCCTTCATCGGCGTTTCCATCTTAACGCCCTGGCAAAAATTCCCATCAGGGTCAAAAATCTTTTTCACCTTAGCATACAGCTGTTTTTCGTCGTTCGGCATATGTTTTGTACATAAAAACTTCGACTTCAGCCGGCCATCGCCGCCAAACGCTGCAAACAGAGCCCTCATGCTTATCAACAAGCTGCGCCACCTCTGCAAACACCGTGCAAAATTTTCTGGCGCTCGCTGACCTTTTTACTATCAAACTTCGGACATAAGGCCGTATGATTGCTAAAATCGACAAACATAGGCAATGCATGGCCGCACGTCGATTCCAGAGCCTTCAAATCTCCGCAAAACCAGCGATCTGCTGATCTGCCAGCCAAATTCCGGAAAGAGGCCCCTGGCGCGGTCATATGCGGCTCGCTCGACGCTTCCATCGAGCCAAGCTGGAATGCAAACTAGCCAATCCTTGAACTTCCATATCAATCAATGAAATATTTATGGCGTCTATGGCGCGCTTAGCTTCATCATTTTCTTGGCGGCTTTCACCCGCGCGCGGTCTGAGAATTCGTCAAAATATCGCGATAACCACCGCGCCTCTGAAACACTCCTTCGGCGCCCACTCAAGCCGCTTGCCCGCCAGATACGCCTGGCGTAAAATCCGCCCGTCGATCAATTCGACCGAGGCTGCTTTATTTTTCATCGCTAAACTTGCCGCCTCCTGAGCATCGGCAATATGGCAAACGGCGCAGCGACCACCGAATACTCCGGATGAGCAAAGTTTGCGCGTAAAAATCGCCTCGCAAACAATACCCAAACTGCCTTGGCTACCTATAAATAACGGCGTTAGGTCAAACGACCCGTCCTTCTGCTTAACTTTGGCAATCGCGCTATAACCTGCCGTATCCGGCAAACCGGGATCAAGCTGAGAAATTAGCTCCGCATTATCGGCGATCAAGTTGTCAATTTTCCGGTAAACCTCGCCCTCAAATGTCGACAAGCCCTTTTTCTTATTCAGTTCGCGCTTGGAAATCCGCCCGGTTTGAATAGCGTCGCCATTGCTTAAGACGACCTCCAATTGCTGAACCGTGTCGGCAAAAAGCCGTGCGCACCCGTCATCGTGCCAGCCGGAGAAGTGTTTATCGCGCCGCCAATCGTACCGTCTTCGTCGGTGTAAGAAACGTTTGGCAAAACCTAATCCCTTTTTGTGCGTCGTCAGCGCCGCATTTGCCGCCGAAACAGCGAGGCCGGCTTGAACATGAATCAGCCGTTCGCTTCGGATCGCTGCCTACCACTCGGTTCATGTGTGTTTTCAAATCAATTGCGATACCTTTATTGATCGCCGCTCCCGTCGCGTCTGTGGCGCTACCTCTGGCGAAAACTGGCAGCACGTGGCCTTTTTCCGCCAACTGCGAGCAAAAGCGCAGCACCTTGCGAATATCATTCATGTCAGCCGCCCGCACCACCATATCCGGCCGCCGCGCCAGGAATACTGCCGTCTGTCTCGGCGTAGTAAAACAGAATCATGAGTAATGACTTCACCCGCCAAATGCTCATTCAGATATGTCGCACTTTTATTCATCAATCCTCCTTGGTCTATTGATTTAATTTTTAGCATAAGCGCGCTCAGTTGATAAGTACATTTTGCTTTGATATAATTTGGAAGTGCGCGGATGCGATGCTTGCGTGAGCAACGTAAGTCATTAGTAGACACGGAGCTTGTCCCTTAACAATTGGTAGTGCGGATGTGGTGGAATTGGTGAGACACGCATGCCTTAGAGACTAACAGACTCACTTGCCTGTTCTTGTATTTTATAGGAGTAATATAGCCTTTTTTCGCTAAAAGAGGTCTATTCTTGTAACAGACTCCTCTTTAGACCTCCTTTATCGTTTATAAGGATGTTTTTGCTTGATCGTTGTCGTTATGTTTATTGTAAATTTTATCGGTTACAGCGAGAAGTGCATTTGATTTTTTTCTGCTTCGGTCAGTGGGTATAGATTTGCAAGGTTGTTGTTATTGAAGACTTTTTATATTTATGGACGCTTTATTATGAAAAATAGGTAAGAAAAACAGTAAACCTTTTTTGATTTACTGTTTTTATACTATTTTTATTTAATTGATATTACTAAAATTAAGAATTTTACGTGCTTGAGTAGATATTATATTTTCAGTCAATGCTTTATTCTTCATAACACAATCAAATATCTAATATCTCAACAATTTCTCCATTGTGCTGTTTCAATTCAATCTTCCGAATTATTTCTTCTCCCAAATATTTAATAAAATCGCTTAATTCTGATGAAACTTCAAATATAATGTTGTGTTTACTATCATTCTCCGGATTAAATGTTGAATTATAATTTCTTTTCGCTTGACCAATAATTCCAATTTACATCTGTTCTTTCGTAATAAACATAATTCTGTTTTTTGTAACATATATTCTTTTGTTAATCAATACTTTTTCATCTTCAGATTTTAAAAATATCAGAATATATTTTAAAGCCCCTCAAATTAGCTTATATTCTTTAATTTTATTATTTGAAACATTAAGCTTTATTTCTTTATAATCCATAATCTTTCCTCCTTAAACTTGTTGCCTATACAGAAAATATTATACCCTTTGATTTACCGTTCGTCTTTTTAGTTTTATTGCCATGTAATTCTTTTATACATAGAATTGAATAACCCTGTTAAATACTCTTTGTTATCTACATCATCTACCAATAGCATTTCCTTTGCTCTCCCATAAGGTAATTCATATTCTGCATTTGGCATATATTCTATCGCAGATTTCACGAGACTTTACCAAGAATCTATCATCATAAATTCCACCAATAATCTTCCCACGATAATAAATTATATACTCACCCATCATCGCTGATAGGTAATATCTTCCAATTCAGACAACTGCCCTAATATGAAATTTAAATATTCCTTGCTCGATGCCATACTACCCTCTACCATCCAAAATCTTTAGTAATCCATTTTCATCGTATAAAACCAGGTCCCCATGCAACTTCCAATAACATCCATCTAAATCCGAAAAATATGCGTGGTATCCGCCCCAAAATGTGTCTTGTGGTTCTCTTTATAATAATTCCTCAACATTTCGCACTACGTCAATTACACTATCAACATCTTCTTTATGTTCAACATTATAAGTAATGTAATTCCGGAAAATCCGTTTTCTTTTTGGTGGTTATTTACAGAAGACTCATGGTCGTTATTAGTTATCTAAAAGCCCAAGGTACACTAATCGTGAAATATTTTCAAGAGTATACATAAACACGCAGATTTGCTGGGTTTATTGTATAATTTAAGTAATATACATTATGGTCGATCAAAGAACTATCTGTTTCACGCAATCGGATGGCACGAATGGTCAGAGAGTATTGTGCCGACGCTCGTCAAAAAGCCAGTAATATTGAAAAGAGTGTTTTTGAGGCAAACAGTCAGGGAGCAAATAGTTGATCACATCGTGTCTGGCTATAACTTAGCCCCTGCTGGTGCTGTTGGCAGACAACAAAACCCAGGGCATAGTGGAGACCAAGGTAGATGTCACCGGTAATATTGTATGGACGAAGCATTTGACAATAGTCCAATCAGCGTGCCCGGCTATAAGGTCGTTATTACGATACCGTTCACTGGTTTCGCAGACCTATTCAAAGTCATTCCTACTAGAATGCGAATGACGATGATGATGCCGTGATTACTGGCAACGAATTAATCTTTTGGCGTTGAGTTTTACTGAATCAAACACCACTGCGGAGCGAGATAAAGGATGCAGTAGACGGAAAGATAGCATCAATACAACAAAACATAGATTACATAAACAACGACTTATCTGGGTTTGAAGAGCGTGTTAAAGGCGTGGTAGTCGAAGCAGTCGCCAAACGTTTTGAGCAAATAAACAAACTCGACTCGATAAAGACTGCACTGAATATACCACTTGAAAAATCAGACAATCCTAGCCCATTAAATCAAGTTATGATTTCAGTGCAAAAGCTGACTCCACTCTCAACCAAAAAAGATGAACCTGGTGGAACAATATCAAGCGAAGATTACGAAACGATACTTGAAACCATACGAAGCATGGGTGCATCTATGGAAACCAACCGAGCGTCAGAATCAAAAGGACGAAGCGCCCGGGACATGCTGCTGGTCGGCTTGTCTGCGAGCATAAAGATGGCGTGGTCGGCGGCGAGCTATTCCATAAGAGCGGCACAGACATCTCAATACCATTCGACAGTAAAAGCGACTTTTGTTGCTGAATGTAAAGCTATGGAAAGGTCAGAAATCATATAGACAAGGGCATAGACCAGCTTTGGTTATTTGACTTGGCGTGACGCCATAAACCGCACCTCGTTATATTCAACAAAGACAACGCTAACTTCTCTGATATACAAAGCAAAGTCGAGGCTATATTTACTGAACGAAGCGACTATGTGCGCACAATCAAGCAACGCGATGGTGAGTGGCGCTTGTTATGACCAAACCTGACGATAACGGCCGACAAGTTTGAAATTCACGTCATGTTGTTTGATGTATATGAGACAAAAGTCATGATGTGCCACGGAGGATGTACAGATGACCAATAAAATCACGAAGATAACCAGGTATGCCATCCTAGAAGTTCTGGACACTTACATGGCCACCGACTTTTATGTGAGGTTAAACGAGTAGAGTTCTGGGAGCGCATATTCAACCTAGAAAAACTACCATCTACCGACAGCCGTTACCCCTGACATGAAAGGCGACCTGTGGCAGCACCGCGTGAATAACAATGATTGGGATGACAACTGGTACATTGATAAGTTTGACCTGCTGAAAACAGAAGACGCCAAGTTCCTGAAATTCCTGGCCGAGTTCTTCCATCCGGAAGTTAGAGATATAAATCGGAACACCAAAAGAGCCTTGGCGACCATCAACAAAACTTGGCACTTGATGGCGTAGAGTTATATGCTCAAGTCAAAAGTATCAGGCCGCGACATACTGGGTGCTAGAAATATCACGCCCGCCACACAGATAGATGAAACGCCGCTCGCAATTATAGACAACGACTTTATAATATCGCTACAGATCAACAAAAATGTTTACGACCACATCAAACAGTACTTAAACAACGAGGACTACTTCCACGCGGTGGACGAAGCATATAAGCTGGTACGCGACAAACTGAAAGAGATAACTGGCAACGAAAAAGCCACCGAAGTGTTTAGTATGAATGCCGAGAACATACTACACGCAACTGTTTGGCAAATCGGACGGCACAACCCATGCCGAAAAAGACTTCTTCCGCGGTGTCGGTTACCTGAACCTCGACCATACAATTTTTACGCAATGAAAAAGCACACACACTGGCAGCAGCTCTTGAGCCTAACCTGGCTATTCACTACATATCGCTTTCTAGTTTTGGCCTATGATTTGATTACTCGCAATGAGACAAGAACAAAGATGACAAGGTCTGATAAAACCCCGATGAGCCAGTAGCGACAGTCAAAGAAGATAGGTGGTCGCACTGATTTTTGCTAAAGGTCTCAGCTGAAGCGCTCGTTAAAGTACCAAACTCTGAGTCATTCACTGGTCGGGCATATGGCGCTTGAGATAGTGACAAAACATCCGTGGATAAAATAACTCGAAGAATGTATGACTCAAAACATCCAAACGATGTCGAGATTATGAACTTCAGTCCGTGGCTGTTTACTAGCATAGAAAAACCTGCATAATGTCGCTGGCGCACCAGCACAGGAACTCAGTAAGAAATCAGTTACGCTGAGCTCTGTCACAGCCGGCGCCACTATTTGCTCGCATAGCATCTGGAGGTCATCAGCCTTGAGTGATAATAAGGCCGTAAGTGCCAGCGCAATGCGCCTCAAAGTACTCAAAGTATATGATAGATTGTAAAATTAAATGCGACACCTCTAGCAGTAAAACTTCATACTAACTTCGTGCTAAAATATTAGTAACAACAAAAACACACGAAGGTTAATATGTGAGTCATAGTTATCTTTACCTTAAACGATAGAAATAAGATAGAGGTAAAGGGGTTCACCTAAAACAATCGGAACAAGCCATCTTTAAGTAGTCGTCTTCATTTATAGAAACAATTCTGGGTTATTGTGTCTGTTCCCATTCTCTTAGTATGAGTTCTAGGTCTCTTACGCTAAAGGTTAGATCTCGGTACATATAGCGTAAAGCTCTTTTCTATAACGCTCAGAGATTCTCTATGTGGTTAGTGGGGCCGAAGCAGCCAATAGAATGGTCGAAGTTTTGCCGCATATAGCCAAAAGTAGCGGCAGCTCATGTGTGCCCCTTGAATCCGTCTGTTGACACAATGCTGCCAATCTTAACAGTATCTTGTATAGCTTTTCTGCCTCTGTCTATTCCTGTTTATAATCTTCAGTCTAATCTGTTTGGTTTTTGGACTAATAGCGCCAATGACTAATCTTTGTCTGCCAAATCTACGCCTGCCGAAAATAACTGCCATCTACTTCAATACGTCTTCTAGAGCTGGTTGCGAAGCTGGAAGAGCTTAGCTGAGTTTCCTTAGCCAATTACTAACGGTTTGGATATGATAAGCCTAGATATTCTTTTATTTCGCCGACACTGCACTTATGCTGCTAGCACCAGATTAAAAGCATAGATTTGCCGAAAGCTAAGATTACTAAACTTAAATAGTTTAGAGTCTGCTTTTAGCAGAAAAACTTTGCGCTTGCAATGAGAGCAGTATTCGTATGTCTCTCTGAACAGTAGCCTTTTTATTTCCACATTCTCTACAAGTTAAATCTCCCCCACACCATACGGTAAAAAGTTCTGATGGCACTTATATTCTGATGGTAGTTCTGTTAAACTCTTCACTAGGAACAGTCCTTTCTATATTTAGTTGTTATGGTTGATAACTACTATTTTGCAGGACTATTCCTTTTAGTTCTATACATTTCCGCCAACCATTGCTGGGTTATTTCTGAATTGTTTGAGTGAACCGAGGTAAGGAATTTGCTTGTTATGAAAAAGTAAAAATGAATTAAACGTAGACTTTTGTCGCAGATCCATATAGCGCTTGGCAAAAGGAACTAACGAAAATAGTAATGCTACTAGAGAATTCTTTTCCAAAGAAAACTGATTTAGCTAAAATCAAAAATAAAGAACTAGTAGATGTTATATATAAAATAAACTCCAGACCGAGAAAATGCCCAGAGTTTAATACGCCATTTGAACGTTTTTATGCACGAATTAAATTTTTGGAGAGGTGTCGCAATAATTATTGCATCCAACATAAAATAAAGAGAGTCTTTAGGAACCCGTAACTCTTATATACTTGGTGCGGATGAAAGGACTTGAACCTTCACGCCGTGAGCATATGCTCTAAGGCAAAATTAAGCAATAATTTGCAAATATCGTCAATGCACCATCTACCCCGTTGAAAATGGCACAAATACGAGAAAACAGCAAATTTGAGGCATGAATTACCGCTTTAGACCCCTTGATTCCACTCGTTTGGACTTTTGACCCCGTTGGAGGCATTTTAGGAGTCAGAATAGGTGTTAGGTGTCCCGGGTCGGTTGCTATCGTTTTGGCGACGGATAAGATGGTATAATAAGTGTAATCAGTACATTGGTGGTAATAACAGCTTCAACGAGGAGGAGTGTCGCTCATGGATAAATGGGAAGAAAAAGTAAAAAATAGCATAGCCTACACCGAGGCTAAGGATTTTTGAATGAACTGAAAGCCACGATGAGCAGAAGCATCTGTAGATGTTATTGATTGAGCTAATCGCGCCAAACTGGTGCTAGAACTTCTCGTGAATGGGTTAGATAATACCGATAGTCGGCTTGTTATCTGGTCAACCCTTGAATCTATCGGCAGTCATATCACAAATGCGTCTTCTAATTTCGATTCGTGGATAAGCTCAGGAAACGACACGTATCTTGCCTCATCATATATGGACACTTACATTGATAACATCCTAAGCAAATACCTGACCTCACGCCTGCCGTTGACGTTGATGGGGCTAGAAAAGCGGTCGCTGGTCTTAATCGATCTGTTGGACAGTACAAACGGGTAGTTACAAGAGAGATGGACGAAATAACTGCAAAAGGCACGGCTTCTGAAGAAGCGATTGACGAGAAGGTCGCCAAAGCAAAAACCGAGTTTGAGGCTCTTGACACTAAGACTGTTGAGCTTGACGATGAACTAAAGAGATTAAAGATTCTTCAAGCAAATTATCAACGGAGCAACAGCTTGCATTTCAAAAGCGAAAATGAGCGAAAACAATACGATCACACGGTTCGTTAGAGACAAAAACGGTTGAGATAGCTGATACCTTCAAGAAAAAAGAAGATGCTATCGATAAGTTAACGACAGATGCAAAGACGAAGCTCACGCTCGTAACTCAGGGTGCAGAGACGAGCCTGAAAGAAATAGACAACCTCCTTAATATCGCTGAGGATAAAACTCTCATTCATGAATACGCCAGTTCCGCAAAAGAAGACATGGATAGTGCAAAATAGGTGGCGGAAAGGTCACGGTTGCATTACGCTTGTGCCCTTGGCTTCTCGGTTTGGATGGCGGTAGATGTGACCAAAATACCCCCATCGTGGCAATCGTTAGTTGCAGAGACATTTGTTGCGTTATTCGCAGGGTATCGCAGGCTACACTGCTACGCAGTCGAGTGAGCATCGTAAAGCTCAGCGCTCTAACCAGCGAACAGCACATCAGCTTAAAGCATTAAAGCCATATCTCCTTGCAATCGAAAACGACAGAGCTTAAGAATGAAAATCCTTAAAAACGGTTGCGGACAGGATATTTTCCAAGGAAAAAGACCTGTTGTACGGAGAGGTCGAAACTTACTTAAGAGCAGGAGGAAGCCCCTGTGCTCACATCTCCAACTAGTTGCAGTAATTGCTGAAACGGTTAAACAAATGACTGCAAAAATAGCACGGTTAAACCAAGCAACCCTGGTCAATAAAATCTAAACTTTACCACGATCGAACTATAGCATTCGTTAATATGTTCTGCTACAATAGGTTCTCGAATTATTTCACACAATCAATACGCGGATGTGGTGGAATTGGTAGACACGCATGCTTTAGGAGCATGTGCCTCACGGCGTGAAGGTTCAAGTCCTTTCATCCGCACCAGAATATGGATTGTTGAAAAATTTTTATGTTTGCACAAATCCATCATAAAGAGAACTTATGTTGACTGTAATGCATATGAATAAAAATAGTGATTGCGGCTGTCGTTTTGGTTGTTTGGTCGTTTCTGCCGGAGGAGCAGCTTTATTATTTTTATCGTGACAAGTTCAGTGAGCGCCAGAGCAAACCGCTATCAAGCCTAAACACAATAAACCTTTAGTCCGGATATTGTCATGACAGTCGGCGATAAGAAATTTGACGTGAAATTGGCGGATAATGAAACGACGCGGCTCTCTTCACCCAGCTTCCTTTCACATTGAAGATGGAAGACCATTTGGCAATGAAAAATTCGCCGCTCGCCGGAAGATTTGCCAGCAAATCACACAAACCCAAACGAGTCGAGACAGGCGACATTATGTTTCTATGGCGCGCGGACAATTGTGGTGTTCTATAAATCGTTTGACACGCCGTATAAGCACGTTCGCATCGGCAAAATTGCCAATCCCGAGCAGTTAGAAGAAGTGCTTGGTGCGCGAATGTCAAAAAGGTTGACGTCACTTTTCAGTATGCGGTAGTTCAGCTTCGCCTACTAGGTCTTTTGCTTGATTAAAAACTTTTCACACTTTTTATAACACAAAACAGCGCGGTATAGTTTTCTTTTTCGCCGTTTTGGTATAAAATAACTCTGAGCGGTTTTACTGGGGAAAATCGCGACTGAGTATGGGAAATTAGCTCAGTTGGCTAGAGCGCACGATCACATTCGTGAGGTCACAGGTTCGAGCCCTGTATTTCCACCATTTTTGATTCAATTCACGGGGATATAGCTCAGCTGATAGAGCGCAGCATTCGCATTGCTGAGGCCGAGGGTTTGAGTCCCTCTATCTCCACCAAGCTATGGCCGAACTGAGCGAGAGACTTGAAATAATTGATGAAAAACATAGGGAGACTCCTTTGATCAATAAAAAAGGGTTTATTTCATAGGGAGGCAACTTTCCCGGTAACTGTTGAGGCGCGTCAACTTCAACTCTGACGACCATGCTCGCTAAGCGCCTGGCGACGCTTGAACATCAGTCGTATCTCTATCTGATGACACTATAAAATACGAATTGACCCTGCAGCAAGGCGGTCATGAGTTTGCTACTGACTCAGGAGGCAAACGGACTTTGCCGAGCCGACGAAACGCCAGTAACGAAATATTATCACTAAAGGCTGGAGCTGCGGCAATCCAACTCCGTCGTCCGCGCTTGGTACGATAGAGGCAGCGTTAAGGAGCGAATACGACTGACGCGCGGCGCATAACGCCGAAGACGTACTGCTTGTTGGATGTATGCATTGTGCGAACTGATCAAGCAATGCAAAATCACCAATAAACTGCCAGAATAACCTGACGCTAACAAATGATCGATAAACAATCAGGGCATTAGATCATTCCAGCGTCTATATTGAGAGCGTCCCTACTAAAAAGTTTGCTCAGCTTGTTAAGTCTGTTTATCTTTAGCGTTGGATAGCATAGCTAACTCCCTTGTCATAACGCGACTCCGGAGCAATAGTACTAAAATAAATTTAAGGCATTTTTGCAAGCAATAATCACGCAGCGCAGGATAAGTAATATCTAATTTTTGCAGCTCATCGCGTGTAAAATAGCCGATTTCCGCTACGTCATCATTTGGTTTCGGACTTCCATCGATAATCTTTGCAGCAAAGTAAATTGCCAAAAACGGTACGGCAACTTCGCCAAACTCATAAATCTCAGGAAAGCTGTCTAGATGATTATCTATTTCTAGGTTCACCAAACGAATCCTGACAAAACCCGCCGCCGCCCTGCTAAGATTTTCAGAGGTCAATACGTTGCTTTTGTCCTGAGCGGGAGCGTCAATGTTGTAAAATAACACACCCTGAGTTGCACCGATAACGCGCAACTTTTTGTTGCCAAAAATCATTAATCAAAGGAGGAAATATGCCCCGCACTAAGCGAGAAGGAGTATTTTATGGCGTCGTGATGGCGTTTACGATGTCAATTTTTGAATTTGCTGAATACGTTTTTGCACGCTGGCGTGTCGATGCAGTCGCTGGAAGAGCGCTAATACTGCAGCCGGTGATTTTTGCTATTGTCATGGTAGTTGAGGTTTAGTTGTGTCGAATCTGGCACAGCCATGAAGCGTTTTGTCCGCGCGAAGGACACGAGGCTCATGCGCTGGCGCGAACGGTGTTTCATGGTGACAGGTATGTCGCTGGCGATGAAGCTTGATCGGGTTGGTCTTGGCAGGTACGCCGCTGGCTGAGCTGCCGCTGACGCTTGCCTCAGCGTGGCCGATGAATTTCTGCGCGGCGTTTTGGTGGCAAATACTGCTGCTGGCCCGATTGCCTGAATGGCGCTGAAAGTAATGCGAAACATCAATCAGAGCGTGCTTTTAATTTCAGAGTAGCTGAGCACGGACCGTCACTGCTAGACAAGCCAATCGCCATGACTCCTACGGCCTTCTTGTTGCCATAACACTAGCTACCGTGCTGAGACTGTGTTTCATTATGGAAAGAGTTACGACAAAATCAACGGAACAGAAATCTTATACAATATATGCTGGCTTATTCGATGTAAGAGAGGTAGGTTGTGGCACGTTCGCCAATCCTATTGGCGTGGGATACTGCGATCCAGAGGAGTTCCATCCACATTGCTACGGCAACGAAAGGTCGTGAACGCCAGTTGCAGACTTGCCTAGCATGAATGGTCTTTTGTTCCTGGCAGACCACCTCATCCATCTAATGAAAGCCAGGCTAAATTCTCTCTCATATCTTTACCACCTGAGTTCAGGTCGCTATTCGTCTGATGGAGCAGACTTGTTGAGTCTTAATGGAAATGAGCTCATATACGCACAGACATGCTACTAATATCTTTCCTGTTTCACTCGGCGATGACCTTCCACCAGAGGAGCAGGAACGCTATAAAGCAATAAGACCATTAGTGGCGCTAGCGCTAGCAGCTGTATTTACACTACAAGCTATATGAAGAGCTGCCAACAAGAGACACTATGTATAAAATAGATATCCCGATGAATTCCTTGTACGCTATCCGGATATTGCCTTATATCATTAAACACCTAATCGCAGCCTTAAATGGTTTTGTAATCTTCGGAAAACTCCTCGGATGGTTTTGGAAGAAATTGTCCGAGGGTTTTGCGTACTGTAGTATTATTTTATAAGCGCTAAGTTTTAACAACTGCCAAAACTTCCCATCCCCTCCCATCTGTGCTACAATTAATCACCAAAGGAAGGTCTGCGTTAACATCAGACCATATTTTTATGAAGGACGCTAGCAAGATTCGAAATATTGCCATTATTGCCCCACGTCGATCACGGCAAGACGACCATGGTTGATGGGCTGCTCAAACAGTCGCGCACATTTCCGCGACAATCAGGCTGAGATGAGCAAGACTGATCATGGATTCGGGTGATCAGGAGCACGAACGCAGTATCACCATCACCGCCAAACAGACCTCGATTTTTACGGTGATTATAAAGATTAACATCATCGACACGCCGGGGCACGCCGACTTTTTCCGGCGAAGTCGAGCGAACGTTGCAGATGGCGGACGGCGTATTGCTGATCGTCGATGCCCAGGAAGGGCCGATGCCGCAGACGAAGTTTGTGCTGAGTCAAAGGCGCTAGAGCTGGGCTGAAGCCAGTGGTGGTGATTAATAAAAATTGATAAACCAGCTCAGGCGAATTGTCGAGGTTGAAGATGAGCTGAGCGATCTATTTTTGGAGCTAGCGACTGATGATAGTCAGCTGCATTATCCGATTTATTACGCTATCGGGCGCGATGGCAAAGGCGTGGCGGGAGATTCCCTAGCTGACCCGAGCGACAGACGCCGACCTCACACCAATTTTTGAAGCGATTATCAACGATATCCCGGCGCCGAGCGTCACGGCTGATGGCGGTTTCCAGATGCTGGTGACCAGCCTGCAGTACGACACCTTCCAGGGCAAAATATGCCATCGGGCGGATCGCTCGCGGGTCGGTTAAGCGTGGCCTGGCGGTTAGTTGCTGAAAGCACGGCGAAGTGTCAGGGTTCAGCGCGCAAATGAGAAAGTTTTTGGTTACCGCGGGCTGAACCGCGAAGAGCTTGACGAGGCGTTTGCTGGCGACATTGTGGCGCTGGTTGGGCGTGAGTGAGGCGCACATTGGCGATACGATTGCTGACAAAGAACAGCCCTGAAGCCCTGCCAGCGATTGCCATCGAAGCGCCGACGCTGAGCATGTACCTGGCGAAACACCAGCCCGATGAAAGGGCGCGAGGGCGAGTTTACCACCTCGCGGCAAATTGGCGACCGATTGCGGCGAGCTGGAAACCAACGTGGCGCTGCGTGTCGAAGAAAACGGGCATCGGCTTTACGGTGTCTGGCCGCGGCGAGCTGCACCTGCAGCGTCTTGATCGAGACCATGCGGCGCGAAGGCTTTGAGTTCGAAGTCGGCCGCCCGCAAGTGGTGACCATCACCGAGGACGGCGTCGAAAAAGAGCCGATTGAAGAATTACAAATCGAAATTAGCAGCGAGATTCATCGGCGCAATCAGCCAAGAATTGGGTGCGCGCCACGCTGAGAATGAAGTCACAGAAACCACCGCCAGCGGCGCTACTCGCATCACCCTATGTGCTGCCGACGAGAGCGTTGATCGGTCTGCGCAAACGTGCTGTTGACCGCCACCAGCGCACGGTGATCATGAATTTCCCTGCCGCATGGCTATCAACCGCTGGGCGGTAATTGCCAAAGACCCGCGGCGGCGTGCTCATCGCCTTTGAGGCTGGCACCACCACGCCGTATGCGCTGCAGGCGGCTGAGGCGCGCGGCGAACTCTTTGGTCGGGCCAGGGCACGGAAGTGTATCGCCGGGATGATCGTCGGTATTTATAACCGCCAAGAAGATATCGAAATTAACGTCTGCAAGGCTAAAGCACCTGACCAATATGCGCTCCAAATCGTCCGATGGCACGGTGCAGCTGACACCCAGTTTACGCAGTTTAGCCTGGAGCAGTGCATCGATTTCATCGAGGACGACGAGCTGCTGGAAGTGACGCCAAAATCCTTGCGCCTGCGTAAACGCTACCTCGATGCCAATGAGCGAAGCGCGCTAACAAAAGTAAATTTTAATTTGTACATATAGAAATAAAGTAGAGGGTAATTATGGCAAAAAATGGCGGCGACGTTAACGGATTTTATCAAATCTATCCGCGATCGTTTAAGGATTCTAATGGCGATGGCGTCGGCGACTTGCGCGGCGTGATCGATAAAGCGATTATATTAAGGCGGCGACAATTCGCTTGGCATCGATGCGATTTGGTTCTCGCCGTTTTATCCGTCGCCGCAAGCTGATATGGGCTACGATGTGGCGGACTCATTGTGATATTGATCCGATTTTCGGCTCGCTGATGATTTCAAAGAGTTGGTCGAGAAAGCGCACGCTCGCGATATTAAAGTAATGGTCGATTTCGTGCCCTAATCATACCAGCAATCAGCATCCGTGGTTTGTTGAATCGCAAAGTTCCAAGGACAACGATAAGAATGATTTTTTTATGTTTGGCGCGACGCTGCTCGATGGCTCAGAACCGAACAATTGGCTAAGTACTTTCGGCAGCGCTTGGCAATGGCATGAGGGGCGCCAGCAATAATATCTGCACGTTTTTGAAAGAGCAGCCAGATCTAAATTGGGACAATCCGGCAGTACGTTTCGAGATGACAAAAGTGCTGCGTTTTGGCTCGATTTGGGCGTCGATGGTTTTCGGGCGGACGCGGTACGCTGGATCAGTAAAGACCAGAGCTGCGCGACGACCCAGTTGCTGACGTTATCGCGGCAAAGAAAACCGCCGACACAGTTCGACGATTTGCAGCACAAATATAGCCGCTTCTGGGATAACCTTTTCCCGCATTTGCGGGAACTAACAGATATAGTCGCCTCATATCCGAATCGAATCATGGTTTTTGAAGATTATCCGGATGAAAACTATAGCACTAGCGAACAGTATTTGGGGTTTTTATGGCGTCAATCCAAAGGTATCAATGCCATTCAATTTAATTTAGCTGCTCTTTCCAAAAACGTGTGCAGATAATATTGCTGGCGCCCCTCATGCCATTGCCAAACGCTGCCGCCGAAAGTGCCAACCAATTGTTTCGGTTCTGAGCCATAAGGGAGAAGCAACGTCGCGCCAAACATAAAATGTTCTTATCGTTGTCCTTGGAACTGCGATTCAACGACCACGGATGCTGATTGCTAGTATGATTAGGTACGGAAATCGACCATTGCTTTAATAACGCGACGTGCGCTTTCTCGACCAACTCTTTGAAATCATCAAGCGAAGGCCGAAAATCGGATCAATATCACAATGATCCGCCACATCGTAGCCCATATCAGCTTGCGGCGACGGATAAACAGCGAAA
>BNJU01002258.1_pt1 | contig 46345 bp, 61 predicted proteins | sample 8539281 | NCBI WGS metagenome assembly BNJU01 (sample SAMD00202456, study PRJDB9452) | human saliva metagenome | isolation source: human saliva | place: Japan
CACATGTATTGCTACTTTTTAGAAGATCCACGTATTATCAGCAACCCATGCTGAAAAATCTGAACTGCTTGAAAAAGAATTAGCGATTTTCCAAACGGCCCGTGAATTGAAGGATCGTTTAGGAGAAGAAGTCATTCGTCAAAACATCATTTCTCATGCAACAAGTGTGTCAGATATGTTGGAATTGGCTGTGATGTTGAAAGAAGTGGGCTTAGTCGATACGGAAAAAGCTCGTGTTCAAATCGTGCCGTTTGTTTGAAACGATCGAAGATTTGGATCATTCAGAAGAAACCATGAGAAGTTACTTGTCTCTTCCGATTGCCAAACGTTGGATTGCTTCTAAGAACAACTACCAAGAGATTATGTTAGGTTACTCTGATTCCAACAAAGATGGTGGATACTTGTCTTCTTGTTGGACCCTCTTTAAAGCCCAACAACAATTGACCGCTATCGGAGACGAGTTTGGAGTGAAGATTACCTTCTTCCATGGTCGTGGTGGTACTGTTGGTCGTGGTGGAGGTCCTACTTATGAAGCCATCACGTCTCAACCATTGAAATCCATTAATGACCGTATCCGCTTAACTGAGCAAGGGGAAGTAATCGGCAATAAATATGGAAATAAAGATGCTGCTTACTACAACCTTGAGATGCTCGTCTCTGCAACCATTAACCGAATGATTGCCGAACAAAAGAGTCCATTCTCTATGTTTGATCGTTTCGGGGAAGTCATGGATAAAGTCGTGAATCGCAGTTACGATATCTATCGTGATTTGGTCTTTGGAAATGAGCACTTCTATGATTACTTCTTTGAATCAAGTCCGATTAAAGCAATTTCAAGTTTTAATATTGGTTCACGTCCAGCTGCTCGTAAGACCATTACAGAAATTGGTGGTTTGCGTGCTATTCCTTGGGTCTTCTCTTGGTCACAAAGTCGGGTGATGTTCCCTGGTTGGTACGGAGTAGGTTCTAGCTTTAAGGAATTTATCGATGAGGATCCTGAGAATATCGAAACCCTTCGATACATGTATAAAAACTGGCCTTTCTTCCAATCTCTCTTGTCAAATGTGGACATGGTCTTATCCAAAGCTAATATGGATATTGCCTTTGAGTACGCGCAATTGTGTGAAGAAGAAGAAGTGCGCAATATCTATCAGATTATCTTACATGAATGGCAATTGACCAAGGACATCATCTTGATGATTGAGGAACAAGACGAGTTGCTCGCTGAAAACCCTTATTTGAAAGAAAGTTTGGACTATCGGATGCCATACTTTAACGTCTTGAACTATATTCAGTTAGAATTGATTCGACGTCAACGGACTGGCCAACTACCAGCCGATCAAGACAAGCTGATCCATATCACGATCAATGGAGTGGCTACAGGATTACGAAATTCAGGTTAAAAAAAATCGGAACATTGTTCCGATTTTTTTAGTCCCTGATATTAAAGGACCAAAAGGTATGTAATGGCTTAAATAGAAGATTTCAAATGAGAATTTTCAAAGCTAGATCAGGATCTTTCAGCAAGCTGATAAAATAAAAGAAAAGAAGAGGAATAATTAAGAAAATATAGGTAAAAGGCTTGCAATTTTATCTAAAATTCGATAGAATAGTAAGGAAAGTTAGACTGTATTGCCTACTGTCTATCTATAAAATATATTTTATTGGAGGCTTTTACTCAAATGGCAAAAGAAAAATACGATCGTAGTAAACCGCACGTTAACATCGGTACAATCGGACACGTTGACCACGGTAAAACTACCCTAACTGCAGCAATCACAACTGTTTTGGCACGTCGCTTGCCTTCATCAGTTAACCAACCTAAAGACTATGCGTCTATCGATGCTGCTCCAGAAGAACGCGAACGCGGTATCACCATCAACACTGCACACGTTGAGTACGAAACTGCTAAACGTCACTACGCTCACATCGACGCTCCAGGACACGCGGACTACGTTAAAAACATGATCACTGGTGCCGCTCAAATGGACGGAGCTATCCTTGTAGTAGCTTCAACTGACGGACCAATGCCACAAACACGTGAACACATCCTTCTTTCACGTCAGGTTGGTGTTAAACACTTGATCGTCTTCATGAACAAAGTTGACTTGGTTGACGATGAAGAATTGCTTGAATTGGTTGAAATGGAAATCCGTGACCTTCTTTCAGAATACGATTTCCCAGGTGATGACCTTCCAGTTATCCAAGGTTCAGCTCTTAAAGCTCTTGAAGGTGACTCTAAATATGAAGACATCATCATGGAATTGATGGATACTGTTGATGAGTACATCCCAGAACCAGAACGCGATACTGACAAACCATTGCTTCTTCCAGTCGAAGACGTATTCTCAATCACTGGACGTGGTACAGTTGCTTCAGGACGTATCGACCGTGGTGTTGTTCGTGTCAACGACGAAATCGAAATCGTTGGTATCAAAGACGAAAATCCAAAAAGCAGTTGTTACTGGTGTTGAAATGTTCCGTAAACAACTTGACGAAGGTCTTGCAGGGGATAACGTTGGTGTGCTTCTTCGTGGTATCCAACGTGATGAAATCGAACGTGGACAAGTTATCGCTAAACCAGGTTCAATCAACCCACACACTAAATTCAAAGGTGAAGTTTACATCCTTACTAAAGAAGAAGGTGGACGTCATACTCCATTCTTCAACAACTACCGTCCACAGTTCTACTTCCGTACAACTGACGTAACTGGATCTATCGAACTTCCAGCTGGAACTGAAATGGTAATGCCTGGTGATAACGTGACTATCGACGTTGAGTTGATCCACCCAATCGCCGTTGAACAAGGTACTACATTCTCAATCCGTGAAGGTGGACGTACTGTTGGTTCAGGTATGGTTACTGAAATCGAAGCTTAATTCGATCTAGTTCCCAGATTAACAATTATATAGATAGACAGAAAACCCCGTGAAGACGGGGGTTTTTATTTTTGGTAAAAAGTAAAATGAGCTTTGTGCAACCTTTCATTATGACGAAAATTATGGTAAAATAGATAGTATAAAATTAGAAAAAAGAGGTATGTGAAATGTCACGTAAACCATTTATCGCTGGTAACTGGAAAATGAACAAAAATCCAGAAGAAGCAAAAGCATTCGTTGAAGCTGTAGCATCAAAACTTCCTTCAGCTGACCTTGTTGAAGCTGGTATCGCAGCTCCTGCAGTTGACTTGACAACTGTTCTTGCTGCTGCTAAAGGTTCAAACCTTAAAGTTGCTGCCCAAAACACTTACTTTGAAAATGCTGGTGCCTTCACTGGTGAAACTAGCCCACAAGTTTTGAAAGAAATCGGTACTGACTACGTTGTTATCGGTCACTCAGAACGTCGTGACTACTTCCATGAAACTGATGAAGATATCAACAAAAAAGCAAAAGCAATCTTTGCGAACGGTATGCTTCCAATCATCTGTTGTGGTGAAAGCCTTGAAACTTACGAAGCTGGTAAAGCAGCAGAATTCGTAGGGGCTCAAGTTTCAGCTGCTCTTGCTGGATTGACTGCAGAACAAGTCGCTTCAACAGTTATCGCATACGAACCAATCTGGGCGATCGGTACTGGTAAATCAGCTTCACAAGACGACGCACAAAAAATGTGTAAAGTTGTTCGTGACGTTGTAGCTGCTGACTTTGGTCAAGAAGTGGCTGACAAAGTACGTGTTCAATACGGTGGTTCAGTTAAACCTGAAAACGTTGCTGAATACATGGCTTGTCCAGACGTTGACGGAGCTCTTGTAGGTGGTGCATCACTTGATCCAGAAAGCTTCTTGGCATTGCTTGACTTCGTTAAATAATAACATCTAAAAGGCGAGAGATTTCTCGTCTTTTTTATAGTAGAAAAGACCAGCTTCAAAGCTGGTCTTTTGAGTTAGGAACGTCCTAATAGTTTCTTAATGAGAGAAATCAGTTTTGTATTTTCAGAGGATTTTGGGTAATAACGGAAGGTCCCCATCTTACGGACGATGTAGCCGTTGAAGTTTTTGTTTGAAAACGAAGAACACCGTCTGACCCGTCAAAGATTCCTTTGAATACCTAGGAAGTTATATCTTGGGATACCACGTTTGATGGTTTCAAGCATCATATATTCTTGGAGAACAGCAGGAGCATAGAACTTATTAAATTCTGTATAAGAGCCACTGAATAAATAGGTGGATTCTTGTGGCATATAGACGAAGAGGCTACCTGCAAGAATGACGTCTTGATCTCCATATTTTTTTCAATATATTCTTTTGCTTCCTTCTTTTCTCACCTCAAAGGTATCAAACTGGCTAGAGAATTCACGAAGTTGATTTTGTTTTTTTTCTGAATTGGGGTTGACTTCAAGATCCTTCTGTAATTTCTCAATCTTCTGTGCTAGTTTTCCTTGGTCTTTTTCAAGATTCGTGTAGTAGTGGTGGAAATTCAGCGTTGCGATCATGAAATCTGCTTTGTCGCCAAAACTGTCATAGAAAGTTTGGTAATAATCCAAGGTCTTATCTTGATAGTCTCGACGGTCACTGGTAGAAGAAGTAATATCCTTAAAGAGTTGTAGTTCATCCCGGTTTAATCGTTTCAGTTCAATACCAAAAGCAGTGGTTCAACATTAGTGGCTACAAGTGGCTTTTTTTACTGAAGCTCTGTGAGAAGATTTTTTTCGGTGATGCCCTCCATATCTTTCACATAATGCCAATCACCTTCTCCACCTGGATAACCTGTTGTTAAACCATCATGCTGATAGCCCAAGTTTTTAAGGGTATCCATGAAATGGGTTTGCTCTTCACTGGTTGGATTGCCGTCACTGTCAAAAGGTTTGATAGGTATCATAGGGCTTAATAACGAGTTCAATAGCTCCATTTTCTTTCGCATAGTCTTTTAAAGCTGCATAGAAGGGTTCTAGCATAGCCTCCTCTTGGTAAAGGGGGCCAGAATTGATTTCCATATGGAGACCACCTGTCATAGGAAGACTGTACAAGATCGCTGCCACTTGGACTTGATCTTTCTTGTTTCCAAGCGATAAATTGGACCGTGTTTCCTCGCTTTTTCAAGCAGATCTGCCATTTCAGCAGACTGGATAAAAGAGCGATGGGAGACAGTATTTGCAAATGAGGTAAATTCTTCTTTTGAAATTGTCGTAAGAGTCATGTAACTTATTTACTCCTTAATTTTTTTCCGGATCTTGTAGACTTTGTTTACAAGTGGATAGAGTGGACTGGTTGGGAGGTTGAATTCCCCAACAAATTCTTCAATGACAGGATTAAATTTTGATTTGAAATGATAGAGACCACCATCGAGTGAATTTTCAATGCCTCCCATATTTTGCCAAGAAGCACCACGGTCGAAAGCGTGTTGGGCAGTTTCATACCAGGTGAGGATGGCGGGTTGGTAACGGCGGAATTCTTCATCCATCCCTGCATAAACATTTTCAGACGTCCCACCGAATTCAAGGGTTAAGGTCCCAGATAAAGGAACGATCTGTCTACCTGCTTGGAGATGCTGTTCAAGAAATTGCAGTTCTTCCTCTATCCGCTCTTTTTCTTTTTGGTTATTCTCAACCTTGCCAGGCTTTGTTTTTTCTGTGAATTTTTCAGCCTCTGCCTTGTTTTTTTCAAGATCTTTTATAAGGGAGCTTTTCCGTTTCTCGAGATCTAGAGTAGACAAGGTAATGTAGGATTGTCCTTGGTAGGTTGTGAGTAGTTTTTCGTAGTAGTCTTTTCCACGCAAATGAATGCTTTTACGTGCCTCAGTCTTTTTCATGAGAGAAGCAAAGTCCTCTAACAATTCAGTCCCGCCAAATTGGACTTGGATCCCTTTGTTTCGAGCAGTTCGGATGGCTTGTCGAGTAGATTTTGAAAGATCTTGCTCAGTGAAAAACTCTTTTTGGATATTCGCTTGAAAGCGTGGTTGGATATTTTCTGCCATATCACTGGTTCGGCCAGTCCATTCAATCCCTTCTTTAGTTAGGGTATCGATTACTGCTTGCACATCAGTGGTTTCCGTATTTTCTTGTCCAATCAATTGTTTACTCAAGAAAAGACTTGGATCAAATTTCACAAACAAGGCCTTGTATTGTTTGGCTATCTTTTTAAGGGACTGGATCACATATGAAACCAGCTCTTTGTTTTGGTAATCCATGATGGGGCCTCGAGGAATGTAGAGCATGGAAAAGCCAAGTGGCAGGGGTTGAATCAAGATGCTTGCAACAGCGACTAATTGGTCTTCTTGATAAAAACCAACCCGTTCATTTCCCCAATTATCTTTGATTTTTGCCCATGAGCTGCTTTGTAAGAGATTGGTTTGGTCACTCTGAATAACAAAGTCGTCATGCTCACTAGCAGAAATTCCTAGCTGGTAATGGTACATTTCTTATAATACCCACTTTCTAATGGCGTATGCAACGCCAGATTCATCATTTGATTTGGTAATAGTTGTAGCAATTTTTTTAAGAGCTGGATTGCCATTTTCCATAACGACAGCATGTCCCACGACTTCTAGCATGGAACGGTCATTTTCTTCATCTCCGATGGCCATGGTTTCATCTTGCTGGATTCCAAGTCGTTCAGCTAGATGAAGAACAGCTGCTCCCTTATTGGTTGTTTTCCCTAGAATTTCTAAATAAAAAGGGGCTGATTTGACCATAGTGAAGCGGTCCTGAAATTCTTTAGGGATATTTTTGCAATCGCAGCATCTAGAATGTCTGGTTCATCGATATACATGGCCTTGACAAATTCTTTCTCACGAACTTCTTCAGGCGTCCGGTAATAAACGGGGCATATTGACCAGTTGAGATTCATGAATGGTGTAGCGTCCGATATCTCGATTGCTGGTATAGATGCCGTCTTTAGTAATCGCATGAGAGTGGATTTGGAGTTTGTTAGCAAGAGACTCGATATCGAGATAGTCCTCATAATGTAAAAAGGTCTTTGATGAGTTCTTTTTCCAGTAGCGGTTTCTTGCACCAGACCGCCATTAAAGGTAATGACATAGTCTCCAGGATCCATCAAATGGAGTTCTTTTAAAAGTTTTGAGACCCCTGCGATAGGACGACCGGTTGTGATCACGATTTTAACGCCTGCGGCTTTAGCGTCTTGAATGGCTTCAAATACAGAAGGTGTGATCTCTTTTTTTGAATTGAGAAGTGTACCGTCGATATCGATCGCCACTAATTTAATGGACATCCGTCTCTCCTGTAAAATAATCATTGGTGATATAGGAAGTGAATTCCTCTACCTGCTTACTGAAAAGTCCATTAACCTCCAGCATTTCTTTTGGGAAATAGAAGCGGTTGTCCCCATAGCGAGTTCCTGCTAAAGCAGCGACGAGTGGAGACAACTGAGACAATTCAGCGAGACTCCCATCTTTTCGGATCATTTCGATCTGGGTACGCGGTTTTTCAAGCTCAGGTCGATAAATATCGTAGGGCAGGTCGAAATTTTGATGAATAGCTGTGTAGTAGGTTGGATTAAACCCAACCTCTTTGATCAGTTTTTCAAGGATTGCTAAGTCTTTCCGCTTATCTTCTGTAAATAGAATCGACTTAAAGACTTTCCGATTGATATAGCGCTGAGCAAGATCAGACAGGATGGTATCCGGGCTATCCATCCAGACTTGGAAATAGGTATTCATCACACCGTCATCTAGATTTAGGTAGTCTTGAATGGTGACCTCTTCTTCAAAAAATGGAATCAAGCGAGGTGAAGTCAGTTGAAAATACTCTTTCTGATCTGGATAAATGGTTCTAGCGCGTTTGAGTAGATTTTGAAGGAGGACTTCCATGGCACGAGTAGCTGGGTGGAAGTAGACCTGCATATACATTTGGTAACGGCTGACCACGTAATCCTCGACAGCGTGCATGCCATTTTGTTGGAAGGCAATGCCATTTTCAATCGGTCGAATGACGCGCAAAATACGGGTCAAGTCAAATTTTCCATAGGAAGCACCTGTAAAGTAGGCATCCCGCAGTAAATAATCCATTCGGTCCACATCAATTTGACTAGAAATCAATTGCACCACTTGTTTATTGGGATAGGTATGATCAATGACGCTGGCTACACGATTTGGGAAATCAGGTGCTACCTGTAAGAGGATTTGATTGACCTCCGTCTCTGGACTGGTGATGATCAGCTGGGTCATCTTTTCATGATCGGTCCCAAAGAGTCCTTCGAAGGTATGAGAATAGGCACCATGTCCAATGTCATGAAGAAGAGCGGCTGTCATGGTCAGTAAGTTTTCATCAGAATTCCATTGTTCTGCATACTTTTCCTCAAAAATAGACAGAATGCGTCTTGAAATTTCATAGGCGCCAAGACAGTGAGAAAAACGACTATGCTCCCCACCGTGGAAGGTAAAACCAGATGTCCCCAGTTGTTTGATGCGGCGTAGTCGTTGAAATTCTTTACTATTAATTAATTGATAAATGATGGGATGATCCACATGAACGTAATCATGCACGGGATCGCGAAAGACTTTTTCATTCATGGGTCTATTATAGCAAAAAAAAGCCTATTTTGCGATCTAGAGGCTAATAGGGGCAGTCAAAATGCGTAAAATTTGATAGAATAGTAAGGCAAGAAAAGAAGAGAAGGAGACAAAGATGCAGATTCGCATTCAAAATACCATTCGATTTGGAGAAGAAATGGAAATCGTTGATCAGTACTATCAAGGTGAATGGAAGGAAAAAGCAGGTTTTCAATATCTCTTGTATACCAATGAAGAAGATGAAAAGGTTGCTTTGAAATTTTCCAACGATGAATTGGTCATGACACGATTCTCAAGTCCAAAATCCATCATGCGTTTCTACAAAAATGAAGATGGTGGGGCAATCATCCCAACTCCGATGGGTATTCAGCAGTTTTTGATTACAACAGATCTCTTTCAATTAGAGGATGGGCATTTGCAAGTCTCTTATCGCTTGTTAACTCTCGATGGAGAACAGGAATTTGCCAATTATCAATTACTGGTTGAATGGGAAGAATAGACCTCATTAAATTATTAGAGATCCCGCTTGCTTTATTCTATAAAAATGGTATAATAAAACCACTCAAGGGAGTAGCTGGCGGTTTTCCGCGATAGTGTCGTCATTACGAAATTATTTCCGGCACTATATTAAACGGCGAGACTTGTTTTTTCAAACAGGTCTCTTTTTTGTGCAAAAGAGACCTAGTAGAAAGCTATAAGGAGGAAACTATTTTGTCAAAAGAACAAAATAAAGCTTTGTTTTATACACAGAGCAAAGAAGAAGTTCTAAAGGAATTGGACTCTTCAATTGAAGGCTTGTCAACTGCTCAAGCTCAAGAACGTTTAGCGACTTATGGTCATAATGAACTGGACGAAGGTGAAAAACGTAGCCTCTTGTCTAAGTTTATCGATCAGTTTAAAGATTTGATGATCATCATCTTGTTGATCGCCGCAGCTTTCTGTGATTACAGAAGGAATGGACGGCCTTACAGATGCCATGATCATCTTAGCCGTTGTTGTTTTGAACGCAGCTTTTGGTGTCTACCAAGAAGGACAAGCCGAAGCAGCTATCGAAGCACTGAAAAACATGTCTAGTCCATTAGCGCGTGTCCGCCGTGATGGTCACGTGATTGAAATTGATTCCAAAGAATTGGTCCCAGGGGATATCGTTCTTCTGGAAGCTGGAGATGTGGTTCCTGCTGATATGCGCTTGTTGGAAGCAGCTTCTCTTAAGATCGAAGAAGCAGCTCTTACAGGGGAATCGGTTCCAGTTGAAAAAGATGTGACTGGCCTTGTTGAGGCAGATGCTGGTATCGGAGACCGTGTCAATATGGGTTACCAAAACTCAAATGTAACTTATGGTCGTGGTATTGGTGTCGTAACAAACACTGGTATGTATACTGAAGTTGGTAAGATTGCGGATATGTTGGCAAATGCCGATGAGACAGAAACACCATTGAAGCAAAGCTTGGAACAATTATCTAAAGCCTTGACTTACTTAATCGTTGTGATTGCGATTATCACTTTCTTAGTTGGTGTATTCGTTCGTGGTGAACATCCGTTGGAAGGCTTGATGGTTGCGGTTGCTCTTGCGGTTGCTGCGATTCCAGAAGGACTCCCTGCTATTGTAACCATCGTTCTCTCTTTGGGAACAACAACCCTTGCCAAACGTAATTCGATTGTTCGTAAATTACCAGCAGTTGAAACACTTGGTTCAACAGAAATCATCGCATCTGATAAAACAGGTACTTTGACCATGAACCAAATGACGGTTGAAAAAGTCTATACAAATGGTCAATTGCAAAGTGCAGCAACAGAAATTGGAGCAAGCAACAATACGCTTCGCATTATGAACTTTGCCAATGATACCAAGGTGGATCCATCTGGCAAATTGATCGGGGACCCAACAGAGACTGCTTGGTCCAGTTTGGTTTGGACCACAACTTTGATGTTCGTGAAGTCTTGAAGGGTGAGCCACGTGTGGCGGAATTGCCATTTGACTCAGATCGTAAGCTCATGTCTACCATCCACAAGGAAGCAGATGGTTCATACTTTATCGCTGTTAAGGGAGCTCCTGACCAATTGCTCAAACGTGTGACGCGTATTGAAGTCAATGGAGAAGTTCGCCCTATCACAGAAGAAGACAAGAAAGCTATCCTTGTAACCAATAAAGACTTGGCCAAACAAGCCCTTCGTGTCTTGATGATGGCTTATAAGACAAGCAATGAAATTCCAACATTGGAATCTGAAATTGTTGAGTCTGACCTGATCTTCTCTGGTTTGGTCGGCATGATTGACCCTGAGCGTCCAGAAGCTGCAGAAGCTGTTCGTGTCGCTAAGGAAGCGGGTATCCGTCCGATCATGATCACGGGTGACCACCAAGATACAGCAGAAGCTATTGCCAAACGTCTGGGAATCATCGATCCAAATGATACAGAAGACCATGTCTTCACAGGGGCTGAGTTGAATGAACTCTCTGACGAAGAATTCCAAAAAGTCTTCAAGCAATATTCTGTCTATGCGCGTGTATCACCTGAACACAAGGTTCGGATCGTGAAAGCTTGGCAAAATGAAGGAAAAGTTGTTGCCATGACAGGGGATGGGGTCAACGATGCACCATCACTTAAGACAGCTGATATCGGTATCGGTATGGGGATTACAGGTACAGAAGTTTCTAAGGGAGCTTCAGACATGGTCCTTGCAGATGATAACTTTGCAACCATTATCGTAGCGGTAGAAGAAGGACGTAAGGTCTTCTCAAATATCCAAAAATCTATCCAGTACCTCTTGTCTGCCAATATGGCTGAGGTCTTCACCATCTTCTTTGCAACCCTCTTTGGTTGGGATGTTCTTCAACCAGTACATCTTCTCTGGATCAACTTGGTAACCGATACTCTTCCAGCCATCGCTCTTGGTGTGGAACCAGCTGAGCCAGGTGTCATGACCCACAAACCTCGTGGACGTAAATCGAACTTCTTTGACGGTGGGGTCTTCGGAGCTATTCTTTATCAAGGTATCTTCCAAACCATGCTGGTTCTTGGTGTTTATGGTTGGGCCTTGATTTCTCCTGAACACTCTACCCGTGCAGAAATCCATGCAGATGCTTTAACCATGGCCTTTGCGACTCTTGGATTGATCCAATTGCTCCATGCCTTTAACGTTAAGTCTGTTTACCAATCGATCTTTAAAGTGGGACTCTTCAAGAACAAGACCTTTAACTGGTCGATTCCAGTTGCCTTTGTTCTCTTGATGGCGACCATCATTGTCCCTGGATTTAACAAACTCTTCCATGTCTCTCATTTGAGTTTGACACAATGGTTAGCAGTTATGATTGGTTCGCTCTTGATTGTTGTTCTCGTTGAGATTGTTAAAGCCGTTCAACGTGCACTTGGAAAAGATAAAAACGCCATTTAAACATAAAAAAGTCATCTTTCGGATGGCTTTTTTTCGGGCAAAATAGACTGGGCATATTTCTTGAGGTACGTGTGGATTTTTGATAAACTAGTCAACAGTTTGAAGAAAGGAAACTTAGTTATGAAAAAGTTTTTTGCTGAAGTAATCGGCACATTTATGCTTGTCTTTATCGGGACTGGCGCAGTCGTTTTTGGAAATGGAACAGAAGGTCTGGGACATTTAGGAATTGCCTTGGCATTCGGTTTATCCATTGTTGCAGCAGCTTACTCAATTGGGACTGTTTCTGGTGCCCACTTGAACCCGGCTGTTTCGATTGCCATGTTTGTGAACAAACGCTTGTCATCTAAAGACTTGGTTAATTATATTGCAGCGCAAGTAGTGGGTGCGGTTCTCGCATCTGCAACAGTACTCTTCCTCTTGTCAAATTCAGGTATGTCAACAGCTAGTCTTGGTGAAAATGCCCTAGCGAAGGGGGTGACTCCATTTGGCGGATTCTTGTTTGAAGTAATTGCTTCCTTTATCTTTATTTTGGTCATCATGACAGTGACATCAGCTACCAAAGGTAATGACAAGATCGCTGGTCTTGTGATCGGTTTGAGCTTGACTTTGATTATTCTTGTTGGTTTGAACATTACAGGACTTTCTGTTAACCCAGCTCGTAGCTTGGCACCTGCCCTCTTTGTTGGTGGTGCAGCCCTTCAACAAATTTGGATCTTTATCTTGGCTCCAATTGTCGGTGGTGTTTTGGCTGCAATCGTTGCAAAAAATCTCTTAGATACAGAAGAGTAAAAAAATTGGTCCCAGAGGGACCAATTTTTTTATAGTTCAAGGATCGTCATGGCTTGAGAAAATTCATGAGCGAGCTGTTTTTTCTTGTATGCTTTAAATTCGGGGAGGTCTTTGATTCTGCGATAGCGTTTGTAGGGATCGTATCGTTTTGGAAAATCATATTCAGGAAAAGCTTCGAAAAATTGTTTGCAAAGCTCCCATTCTCGGACATAGCCTAAAGGTCTGGCATGATAGGTGATATTGTCGATTTTCCTATCTGAAATTCTGTGGTGGCTGTGTCCAAATATGACATCTTTGACAGGGAATTGCCGAAAAAGCTCATGGAAGGCTTGACTTCCTAGAAAAGCATTAAAGCGTTCAAAATAAGGGTGGCGCAGGAGAAACTGACTATGAGGCACAAAGTGCATGGCGATGATCAGGGGTTGATCCACTTGCATGAGTTCTGTTTCGAGCTCTTGCAACAGACGTTGGGTAATGGCTGGATCAGATCCCATTCGTTGGAGACGTCTGTCAAACCAAAACAGATTCTTTGTTTGGAGATGTTTTTGGGGAGAGATAGTAGGAACAAAGCTGTAGTCATACCAGCCCGAAAAAGCAAGAAGCGTATGATTGGAGAAGGGAATTTTTTGAAATTCAAAAGGTCTTATGGCGTTTTCTGACAGGCCCAGCATATCATGATTTCCCAAGCTAAAGGTCACAGGAAGGTGATATTGAAGTTGGTCTAAAAATTCCTGTGAGGTCTTTTTAAAGCCGTTGGCAATATCTCCTGCAATATGGAGATGTTGAATTTTTTTGTCCTTGAAAAGAGTGATCAGGGTCTCTAATTCTTCTTTACCGAAGTTGTTCGAATCAATATGTAAATCGGACATAAAAGCTACTATTGTCATGCTACCAGTCTAGCATAAGAGGATCTTTTTTTCTAACAATTAGGTTACAAATGAATGGAAAAATGTTGAAAATTAGCTGGCTTGGCAGTAGTCAACCAGCAGATCCAATATTGGAAGGTGGGCAAATAGTGAAGGTTATGATATAATAGACTAGATACATAGAAAGAGGTACTTATGGACATTTCAGAAATTCGTCAAAAAATTGACGCAAATCGTGAAAAATTAGCTTCTTTCAGGGGGTCTCTTTGACTTAGAGGCATTGGAAGAAGAAATTGCCATTTTAGAAAATAAAATGACAGAACCTGATTTTTGGGATGATAATATTGCTGCGCAAAAGACATCTCAAGAATTAAATGAACTCAAGCAGACCTATGAAAATTTCCATCAAATGGTGGATCTCTTTGATGAGTCAGAAATCTTACTGGACTTTTTGGCAGAAGACGATTCGGTCAAGGAAGAATTGATCGAGAAGTTGGAGGAGCTGGATAAACGTATGACCAGCTATGAGATGACCTTGCTATTGTCTGAACCCTATGACAATAATAATGCCATCCTAGAAATCCACCCAGGTTCAGGAGGAACAGAGGCTCAGGACTGGGGCGACATGCTTCTTCGGATGTATACTCGTTTTGGGAATGCTCATGGCTTCAAGGTTGAAGTCTTGGACTATCAGGCTGGAGATGAGGCTGGAATCAAGTCGGTGACCCTATCCTTTGAAGGGCCACATGCATACGGTCTTCTGAAATCTGAAATGGGGGTACACCGTTTGGTTCGGATCTCTCCATTTGACTCCGCTAAACGTCGTCATACCTCCTTTACATCTGTTGAGGTCATGCCCTGAATTAGACGATACCATCGAAGTCGAAGTTCGTGATGATGATATCAAGATGGACACCTTCCGCTCTGGTGGAGCTGGTGGACAAAAACGTCAACAAGGTTTCTACAGGGGTGCGCTTGACCCACATTCCGACAGGGATTGTAGTGGCGTCCACCGTGGATCGGACCCAATACGGGAACCGTGATCGTGCGATGAAGATGTTGCAAGCTAAACTCTACCAATTAGAGCAAGAGAAAAAGCAGCAGAAGTGGATTCTCTAAAAGGGGATAAAAAAAGAAATCACCTGGGGAAGTCAAATCCGCTCCTATGTTTTTTTACCCCTTACACCATGGTTAAGGATCACCGGACCAACTACGAAGTAGCGCAGGTGGACAAGGTGATGGATGGAGATATCGATGGCTTTTATCGATGCCTCACCTTAAATGGCGTCTCCAATAACCTTGAGGGAATCAACCAGAAAAGAATGAAAGGAATTTCATTACATGTCAATGATTGAAATGAAAGATGTTGTCAAAAAGTATGACAACGGGACGACGGCCCTTCGCGGGGTCTCTGTCCAAATTGAACCAGGAGAATTTGCCTACATCGTAGGACCTTCTGGTGCAGGGAAGTCGACCTTTATTCGACTTTTATACCGTGAAGTCAAACACGATAAAGGAAGTTTGAAAGTAGCTGATTTTGATTTGGATAAAATCAAAAAACGCGATATTCCTATGTTGCGACGCAATGTGGGAGTGGTCTTCCAAGATTATAAATTGCTTCCAAAGAAAACCGTTTATGAAAATATTGCCTACGCAATGCAAGTTATCGGTGAGCGCCGTCGCAATATTAAAAAGCGTGTTATGGAAGTTTTGGATCTTGTTGGGTTGAAACACAAGGTCCGCTCATTCCCGAATGAATTGTCCGGTGGGGAGCAACAACGGATTGCGATTGCTCGTGCGATCGTCAACAATCCGAAAGTCTTGATTGCGGATGAGCCAACGGGGAACTTGGACCCAGATAATTCATGGGAAATCATGAATCTTTTGGAGCGGATTAATCTGCAAGGAACCACAGTATTGATGGCGACCCACAATAGCCAGATTGTAAATACTTTACGTCACCGTGTCATCGCGATTGAAAATGGTCGTGTAGTGCGTGATGAAGCGGAAGGAGAGTACGGATACGATGATTAGAAGATTTTTCCGACACTTAATCGAATCGCTTAAAAGCTTGAAACGAAATGGTTGGATGACGATTGCAGCGGTCAGCTCGGTTATGATTACCCTTAGCTTGGTTGCTATTTTCGCCTCAGTTATTGCCAATACCATCAAGCTTTCAGATGATATTCAAAACAGTGTGCGGGTTGTAGTATACATGCGCAAGGATATTCAAGATCAGAGCGAGCAGATTGAAAAAGACGGTCAAACCGTGACCAATGAAAATTACCATAAGGTCTACGATGCTCTGACAGCCATGAAGCATGTCGACAAGGTTGATTTTTCTAGCAAGGAAGAACAGTATGATAAACTGATCAAAACAGCTGGGAACAACTGGAAGATTTTTGATGGAGATGCCAATCCTCTCTATGATGCTTATTATGTAGAGACAACAGCTCCTAAATATGTAAAGCAAGTTTCGGCTGATGCCAAAAAAATTGAAGGAGTTTCTGAGGTTAAAGATGGTGGGGTCGATACCCAACGCTTGTTTGCTCTTGGAACCTTCATCCGAAACTGGGGCTTGATTGGTGTAGCTTTATTGATCTTCATCGCAGTCTTCTTGATTTCAAATACCATTCGGATTACCATCATTTCACGTAGTCGTGAGATTAAGATTATGCGACTGGTAGGAGCAAAAAATGGCTATATTCGTGCACCATTCCTTTTAGAAGGTGCTTGGATCGGTCTCTTGGGAGCCTTAGTTCCTTCAGCTTTGGTCTTCTATGTGTATAATGTTGTCTATACGTCAATGAACAATAACTTGGCAGACCAAAACTTGTATCTCTATAGTCCTCATCTATTGGTACCGATCATGGTCGGTGGCCTCTTTGGATTAGGGATTTTGATTGGAGCGATTGGTTCTTCAATCTCCATGAGACGTTTTCTTAAGATATAATAAAAAAGCAAGTTCGCACTTGCTTTTTTTGTCTACTTTTATGAGGACAGGAAGGATGATAAGGACTCTTTAGGATTGTCTAAAGAAAGGGATTGAACATCTTCTCGTGACCAATAGAAGTCTCAGGGCCATGCCCGGGATAGACAGTGTAGGAAGATGGAAGGGTAAAGAGTTCTTCTCTGATACTGCTAAGTAACTGTGTCGCGTTCCCTGTCGGAAGATCGGTCCGTCCAATGGTTTCGCGAAAAAGGGCATCACCGGATAGAACCAGGTGATCCTCAGGAAAGACGATAGAGACTCCTCCTGCAGAGTGGCCTGGTGTCTCCAGAACATAAAAGTGGAAATCGGCTATTTGGTAATCGGAGCGAATGTCATAAAGGAAGTCGGCCTCCTTGCATACAACATCTTCTAAATCCGCATGACGATCCAAACCAGATAAATTATCGACAGGAGAAGACAACCAACTGGCTTCTGCTGAATGGACATAAACAGGTGGGAAATGATAGGTCTGACGAACCTTTTCAAGACTCATAATGTGATCGTAATGCGTATGGGTTAAAAGAATTGCTACGATTGGTTTTCCGATGCGATCAATTTGTTTTTGAATAGTCGCCCAGTCGCTACCTGGATCGACAAGAATGAGGGAGTGGTCATTTTCAAGGTAGTAGGTGTTTTCATAAGCTACAGGATTAACAGTACGATAGATTTTCATAAGGACTCCTTTCTAGAATAGTGTATCAAATTGCGAGGAAAATAACAGGATTGAAGTCAGCATGAAAGGAGAAAAAAATCTGCAGAGCTTGCTCAAACGTGATATAATTTTAAGTATTATGACAAGACAGAAACGGAAATATGCCATTGTGGATCTGGAAGCGACCAGTGCTGGAAGCAATGCTAAGATCATTCAGGTTGGGATTGTCATCATCGAAGATGGGAGGATTACGCAATCCTATGAGACGGATGTGAATCCCCATGAACGATTGGATGAGCATATCAAACAATTGACTGGCCTGACAGATGCTCGCTTGAAAAAAGCACCAGAGTTTGCACAAGTGGCAAAAAGAAATTTTTTGAATTAATAGAAGATGCCGTCTTTGTGGCCCATAATGTCAAATTTGATGCGAATTTATTAGCAGAAGCCCTCTTTTGGGAAGGATTTGAGCTAACGACTCTCGGATTGATACGGTTGAATTGTCTCAAATTTTTCTATCCGACTTTAGAACGCTACAATTTAGGAGCGCTTGCAGCTGAACTGGAAATTGAGTTGCACCATGCTCACTCCGCTTTAGCGGATGCTATGGCAACAGCCCAGCTGCTGTTGAAATTGAGAGAAAAATTGCGAGCTTACTAAGAGGATTGATCGAAAAACTTCTTTCGATGGCAGATTGTTTGATTTATGAATCACGACTCTTAATAGAAGATGCGCTTGAAGACAGTAGCCTTTTTTTACCAGCTCATTTAGTAGAAGTTCATGGTCTCTATCTGCGCAAAGCCACAGCAGTTTTTTTAGAAAGTCGTCATTTGTCTGAACAGTTTGAACTCAATATGCAGCTGTTGGGAATGGAGGCTTATCCGGAGCAGAGAGAATTTGTTGCTTATATCGAGGATAGTTTGCAACAGCCACTTCCGAGTTTTATTGAAGCGCCAACGGGTATCGGGAAGACCTATGCCTATCTATTAACGCTTTTGGCGAAAACCTCCAAGCGCATTCTTGTCAGTGTTCCAACTAAAAATTCTTCAGGATCAAATTATGAAGAAGGAAGGAAAGACCATCCAAGATCTTTTTCCAAATTCCCTTTCATAGCCTGAAAAAGTCCCAAGGATTACATCCAACTCGATAAATTTTATGAGGCCTTACAGAGTGAGTCAGATAATGGGATGATTCGACGCTTTAAAAATGCAACTGTTGGTTTGGCTGACGATGACAGAAACGGGAGAGTTCAGTGAAATTGGCCAACTCTATCGTCATCTTCATTTTGTAGCTGACATTTGCCACGATGGCCAATTGTCGAAGCGTTCACTTTTTATCAGGAAGATTTTTTTGGCGCCTCGGCCAGGAAAAAAAGTGAAAACCAGCCGGGTAATTCTGACCAATCATGCCTATCTGTTAACCCGTCTAGAGGATGATAAGAGTCTACTTCAAGAATCTGTTCTGGTAGTGGATGAAGCGCAAAAACTCTTCTTTGCTTTAGAGCAGTTTTCACAGAGAGAAGAAAACCTTGCAATCTCTTCTTCTAAGCTTGCAACACGCCATCGAAGAGGAAAAAGATCTTCTGCAGCGACGGTTTGCTGGAGAGTATTCAATTTGAGCTAAATGCCTGCTCTAAGGAAGTTGTACAAGGAAAAACCAGCGATCTTATCAGATCAAACAGTGGCAAAAATTCGACAGGATGTATCGGAATTAAAAAAACGAATCATTAGAGAATCTAAGAGAATTGTTTGATGAGCGCTACCAAACCTTTTGGATGGACAAGGAAGTGGTCGAAAGCCACCAGATTCTTCGTCTCCATGGAGGAGTTGAGGACTTGCTATCCTTTAAGGAGTTTGTGCCTGAAGAAGTACCCGTGCTCTTTGTATCAGCGACGATCGCGATCAGTAAAAAGGTGCATTTACCTGCCCTTTTGGGATACCAAGAGCAGCAAATCTACCGGGTGCCAATAACAGTCAAACAACACCAGGAATTGTTGGTGCCGATAGATTTCCCAGATGTCGTTTCTTTATCTTCCGTGGAGTATGCAGGAGAGATTTGTCAGCTCATCGATGAACTTCTTCCTCTAAGAAAACCAATTTTTCTTTTGTTTACCTCAAAAGAATTGTTACTGGAGACGTCAAACGCATTGAAGTTTCCTCATTTGGCCCAGTATCGAAATGGCGATGCAGCTAATATTAAGCGACGATTTGACCGAGGAGAAAGCTCTATTTTATTGGGAACAGGAAGCTTCTGGGAGGGAGTCGATTTTTCCCAACAAAAAGAAGTGATTCAAATCATCACGCGCCTTCCTTTTGATAACCCCAAAGATTATATGGTTCAAAAGCTGAATACCCAACTCAGAGAACAGGGGAAAAATCCCTTTTATGACTATAGCCTTCCAGTCGCAATTTTAAGGCTCAAACAGGCTATTGGGAGAACCAGCCGTTTTCAAGACCAGGAATCGTTGGTCCTCTTATTGGACCAGCGGGTGGTGACCAAACGATATGGAAAACAAATTTTAGATGGTTTGCAGCAAGTGTTGCCCCTTCACACGACAGTGAGAGAGCGGCTTGTTGAGCAAGCAGCTGCCTTTTTTGAAAGGAATTGAGAGAATGAAAAATAAAGGATTTGGACTTGCAATTGCATTTGTACTGGCTCTTTGCGCCATGTTTTTGGGAACTTTCTTTCCCATCATTGGCTCCAGTGTCTTTGCTTTGATTTTAGGAATTGTCCTCAATGAATTAGTAGATTTGCCAGAGAATTCACGACCAGGACTGAACTGGTCTGGTAAGAAATTATTGCAGTATTCGATTATCTTCATGGGATTTAGCTTGCCGATTGCGACGGTTGCTTCTACAGGCTTGTCTTCTTTGAAGATTAGTCTGCCAACAATAACAGTTGCCTTTCTTGCAGCGATGATCTTTGGGAAAGTCTTCCATCTGAAATCTCACCTACGGACCTTAATTGGATTTGGAACGGCTATTTGTGGTGGATCTGCTATCGCAGCAGCTGCTCCGATCATTGAAGCAGACGAAGAGGAAATTGCCTTATCTATGTCAACTATCTTCTTCTTCAACATTTGGCTGTCTTTATCTTTCCAGTATTAGGGCATGTATGGCATATGTCTAATTTTCAATTTGGCCTCTGGTCAGGAACAGCTATTAACGATACGTCATCAGTTGTAGCAGCAGCGTTTTCTTATAGTAAGGCGGCGGGTGAAATGGCGACCATTGTTAAGTTGACACGCGCCCTGATGATTGTACCAGTTTGTTTGGGCTTGATCGGTTTAAAATGGTATCGGAGCAAGCAACAAGGAAGAAACAAAGGAATGTTAAAGAAAATTATTCCTTGGTTCATCATCTGGTTTATTGTGGCTTCTATTCTTTCATCTATCGGCTTGGTACCTAAAGTGGTTCTTCCTTACCTTAAGGACCTTTCTCACCTCTTTATGGCCATGGCCTTGGTCGGAATTGGAAGCAAGGTTTCTTGGAAACAGTTCCGTGCAGCAGGAGCAGCCCCCCTTCTAGTAGGGTTGATTGCTTGGTTTTGTGTAGCAGGATCTAGCTTGATTCTACAAATGTTGTTCTATTAATTGATTTGATGATTCTCACAGAAAGGAACGTGAATGAAGAAACATCATTTTTGGACGATTCACCTGGATTATTCGATCATTGGGATTGTCTTCGCCCTTCTCATGATTGGGATTTTATCTGTTTATGTAGCAGTTTCTCATGACTATCCCCAAATGGTGTGGCCTTTTTTAGGGCAGCAATTGGCCTGGATTGGTGTGGGATGTGTCATTTGCCTGATTGTGACGATTTTTAGCACGAAATTTCTTTGGAAAATCACTCCCTTTCTTTACCTGCTTGGCCTGGCCTTGATGGTTCTTCCCCTTGTTTTTTATAATCCCAACTTGGTAGCTTCAACAGGAGCTAAAAACTGGGTGGCTTATGGGAACATCACCTTATTTCAGCCCTTCAGAATTTATGAAAGATCCCTTCATCCTGATGCTGTCACGCTCTATTGTCCGATTTTTGCAAAGAAATAAGGGGCGTGAGCGATTATTACGACAAGATTGGTTTTTGATTCTAGAGTTGACCATCTATACGATTCCGGTCTTTGCCTTATTGGCTCTCCAGCAGGACTTGGGAACGGCCTTAGTATTCTTGGCCATCTTTTGCGGGCTTAGTGCTCGTTTCAGGAGTTTCCTGGAAAATTATCTTGCCGGTCATCTTGCTTCTAGCAGGTGGGTTAGCAGGCTTTCTCTTTCTCTTTCTTTCAGAAGGGGGTCGGGCTTTTCTGCACCAGCAAGTAGGGATGCCAACCTATCAGATGAACCGTATTTTAGCCTGGTTAAATCCTTTTGACTATGCACAAACCACCACCTACCAGCAGGCGCAAGGACAGCTAGCTATTGCTAGTGGTGGCCTCTTTGGGCAAGGCTTTAATGTCTCCAATTTATTGGTTCCCGTACGGGAAAGTGATATGATTTTTACAGTAGTAGCAGAAGACTTTTGGCTTTGTTGGAGCTCTGGTGCTGTTGATTTTATATGTGACCCTGATTTACCGCATTTTAAAAATTACCCTCCAGTCCAATAACCAATTTTATACCTATATTTCCATTGGATTTATTATGATGCTGGTCTTTCATATTTTTGAAAATGTTGGAGCAGTAACGGGTCTTCTCCCCTTGACGGGGATTCCCCTTCCCTTTATCTCACAAGGTGGGATCGTCTATTATTAGTAATCTGATTGGTATTGGTCTGGTCCTTTCAATATATAATCATAGTAGCAAAAAGAAAGAGCCAGAAGAAGGGCCTCCAATCCGTAAAAAAAGTAGTCCTTAAAAAGGCGCAATAGATAGAAAGAAGGAATGAAAATGAAAAAAAGTAGCAACGATTTTTAGCAAACGGTTTTGAAGAAATTGAAGCCTTTGACCATTGTCGATGTTTTGAGACGTGCTGGGATCGACTGTGACCTCGTTGGGATGGAAGAAACGGTCACAGGTTCTCACCAGATCACAGTGGAAGTCGACCGCCTCTGGAATGGGGACCCTGTCAGATTATGATGGAATCTTCTTACCAGGTGGGATGCCAGGAGCTGCGAATTTGCGGGATAATCCGGAATTGATTGCAGCTCTTCAAGAAGAAAGTAGGAAAAGGAAAAAAATCATTTCTGCGATTTGTGCAGCACCAATTGTCTTGGCACGTGCCGGCCTCTTAAAAGATAAACACTATACCTGTTACGATGGTTTTGAAGAAGAGATTCAAGATGGGCACTATCAGAAAGAAACAGTGGTGAAAGACGGGAATCTCTTGACCAGTCGTGGTCCTTCAACTGCGCTTGCCTTGGCTTATGCCTTGGTAGAGCAATTTGGAGGAGATGCCCAAAGCCTTCGTCAAGGAATGCTCTATCAAGATGTCTTTGGAGATGCTTAAAAGAGCTCTTTTGGACACCATATTTTCTGGTGAAAGTTTACATTCTATGACGGGAAATGACTTCTCTATGATTTAAAATGAAATGACCGTAAAAAATGGCTAAAATCCCCCCTAAATGAGGGTTTTAGCTTATTTTTTTTGTCCATTTGTGGTATAATATTGACTATGAATTATCATGATTTTATATGGGATCTTGGTGGGACGCTATTGGATAATTACGAAACGTCCACAAATGCCTTTGTAGCGACATTGAAGGACTTTCACATCCAAGCCGATCATGATTCTGTTTATGCAGCATTAAAAATCTCAACACAGGATGCAATTCAAACCTTTGCACCTCATATTTCCAATTTTCGTACGGAATACAAGAAAAAAGAAGCCTTGGGCTTGCAAGAGCCGGTCTTATTTGAGGGGGCAAAAGAGTTACTAGAAGAGATACAAGCACATGGAGGACGCCATTTTTTGGTATCTCATCGGGATCGCCAAGTTTTGACCCTTATTGAACAGACAGGCATTGCACCCTACTTTACGGAGATTGTAACAGCAGACGAGGGCTTTCCTCGAAAACCAGACCCAGCCTCTATGCTTTTTTTGAAGGAAAAATATGGCATTCAAGACGGTCTGGTCATCGGAGATCGTCCGATCGATATTGAAGCTGGGAAGGCTGCAGGGCTTTCAACCTATTTATTTGATACCATGCCCCACTTACACCAGTTTATATTTGAATAGAAAAGGGAAATTATGACAGAGGATAAACAGCAAGAAAATCAAGCACAAGAATATGATGCCAGTCAGATTCAGGTCTTGGAAGGACTAGAAGCCGTTCGGATGCGTCCGGGGATGTATATTGGATCTACCTCAAAAGAAGGTCTTCATCATCTGGTCTGGGAAATCGTAGATAACTCGATTGACGAAGCCTTAGCTGGTTTGCTAGCCATATTGAAGTTTTCATTGAAGCAGATAATTCGATCACGGTTGTCGATGATGGTCGTGGGATCCCAGTGGATATCCAAGAAAAGACAGGTCGACCTGCCGTTGAAACTGTCTTTACCGTGCTTCACGCCGGAGGAAAATTCGGCGGAGGTGGCTACAAGGTTTCTGGTGGTCTTCACGGGGTAGGATCTTCCGTAGTAAATGCCCTCTCCACATCCCTCGATGTTCGTGTCTATAAAAATGGCAGTATCCATTACCAAGAGTATCGACGTGGACACGTTGTGGATGATTTGAAAGTCATCGGGGAGACAGATCGGACAGGGACAACCGTCCACTTTATTCCAGACCCAGAAATCTTCACGGAAACCACCGAGTATGATTTTGAAAAATTAAATAAACGGATTCAAGAGTTAGCCTTTTTGAATCGTGGCTTGCGTATTTCTTTGACGGATAAGCGAGAAGGCCTGGAGCAAGAAAAGCATTACCACTACGAAGGTGGGATCTCTAGTTACGTCGAATACATCAATGAAAACAAGGATGTCATCTTTGAAAAACCAATCTACACAGATGGTGAAATGGATGATATTACAGTTGAAGTAGCTATGCAATATACCACAGGCTACCATGAGACGGTCATGAGTTTTGCCAATAACATTCATACCCATGAAGGTGGGACGCATGAACAGGGCTTCCGTACAGCTCTCACTCGTGTGATCAATGATTACGCTAAGAAAAATAAACTCTTAAAAGAAAACGAAGACAATCTAACTGGGGAAGATGTTCGAGAAGGCCTAACAGCAGTGATCTCTGTTAAACATCCAAATCCACAGTTTGAAGGACAAACCAAGACCAAACTTGGAAATTCAGAAGTTGTTAAGATTACCAATCGACTCTTTAGTGATGCCTTTTCTGATTTCCTTTTGGAAAATCCGCAAATTGCTAAGAAAATCGTCGAAAAAGGGATTTTAGCAGCGAAAGCTCGCGTGGCTGCTAAGCGAGCGCGTGAGGTGACCCGTAAGAAATCAGGGCTTGAGATTTCCAACCTACCTGGTAAATTGGCAGATTGTTCTTCAAATAATCCACAAGAAACAGAACTCTTTATCGTCGAAGGGGATTCAGCCGGTGGATCTGCAAAATCTGGTCGAAATCGGGAATTCCAAGCGATTTTACCAATCCGTGGTAAGATCTTGAACGTTGAAAAAGCAAGTATGGACAAAATTCTAGCCAATGAAGAGATCCGTAGTTTATTTACTGCTATGGGAACTGGATTTGGTGCCGAATTTGATGTTACAAAAGCGCGTTATCAAAAATTAGTCATCATGACCGATGCCGATGTCGATGGCGCTCATATCCGAACCCTTCTATTGACCTTGATCTATCGCTATATGAAACCAGTCTTGGAAGCGGGATATGTTTATATTGCGCAACCACCAATCTATGGGGTCAAAGTCGGTAGTGAAATCAAAGAATATATCCAACCTGGTGCCAACCAAGAAGCTGAATTAGCTGCAGCTTGGAACGTTATTCAGAAGGTCGCTCAAAACCAACCATCCAACGCTATAAAGGTCTTGGAGAAATGGATGATCACCAATTATGGGAAACAACCATGAATCCAGAACACCGCTTGATGGCACGAGTATCAGTAGACGATGCTGCGGAAGCAGATAAGATCTTTGATATGTTGATGGGGGACCGCGTGGAACCACGTCGTGAATTTATCGAAGAAAACGCTGAATATAGTACACTCGATGTATAAAATTCACCGAACGCTTCCCATTAATGGATATTTTATGGTATAATTACTAGGATTACGTTCAAGTAATACGATGAAGGAGTTTTTATATGTCTAGTGGACTAATTGTTCTCATCTTTATTGTCGCCCTTATCTTGATTGTAGGATATGTGGTTGCAGTCATTTTGAGAAAACGAAACGAAGCCTTACTGGCAGCACTGGAAGAACGAAAAGAAAAGTTATACAACCTTCCGGTCAACGATGAAGTAGAGGCCGTAAAAAACATGCATTTGATTGGTCAAAGTCAAATTGCATTTCGTGAATGGAATCAAAAATGGGTAGATTTATCCTTAAATTCATTTGCTGATATTGAAAACAATCTGTTTGAAGCGGAAGGCTATAACAATTCTTTCCGTTTCATGAAGGCTAAACAAGCCATTGACAATATCGAAAGTCAGATCCAATTGATCGACGAAGATATCAAGGCGATTCGCAAAGCCCTTTCTGATCTGGAAGAGCAGGAACAAAAGAATAGCGGTCGTGTGGTTCATGCCTTGGATATGTTTGAAGAACTTCAAAAAGAAGTCACTTCAGACCCAGAGCGTTATGGCAGTGCCCTTCCTGAAATTGAAAAACAAATTGGAAATATTCAATCTGAGTTTTCACAATTTGTAACCTTGAATTCTTCAGGTGACCCTGTTGAAGCGGCTGAAATCCTTGATACAGCTGAAAATCATATTGTAGCCTTAAAACAAATTGTTGAGCGAGTGCCAGAAATTGTCACTGCCCTTCAAGCAAAACTTCCAGACCAATTAGAGGATTTGGAAAGTGGCTACCGCAAGCTTTTGGAATCTGGCTACCACTTCACTGAAACAGATATTGAATCTCGTTTCCAACAGTTGCATGCTTCCTTGAAGAACAATATGGCAAATGTATCCGCTCTTGAATTGGACAATGCCATTTACGAAAATGAACAAATTCAAGAAGAAATCGATGCTTTGTATCACATCTTTACCCGTGAAATTGAATCACAAAAAGTTGTGAAGAAGTTAGTGAAACAACTGCCTGGCTATTTGAAACATGCTAAAGATAACAATAGTAAGCTTGCGGCAGAAGTGGAACGTCTCGGTAAAACATTCGTCTTGAATGAAAGCTTCAGCCAACAGTTAAAAGAGTTGGAAGCTGAGCTATCTTCACAAGAAAATGTGGTAGAAGATGCCTTGAAAGATTCATCTGAAACACAAAAGGCCTATTCTATCGTAGAAGAAGAGTTAGAAGCTATTCAAGCTCGATTGAAAGAAATCGAAGATGAGCAAATTGGCTTAAGTGATTCCCTTTCAAAAATTGAAAAAGACGATGCCAATGCTCGCCAAAAAGTCAACATCTATGCCAACCGTTTGCATGCCATTAAACGCTATATGGACAAACGAAACTTGCCAGGAATTCCTCAAGAATTCTTAGAAATTTTCTTCACTGCAAGTAACAATACAGAAGCTTTGATGGATGAGTTGGAAGGGGATAAAATCAACATCGAATCAACCAATCGTTTGTTGGAAATCTTGACCAATGATATGAATGAATTGGAAGAAGCGGCGTATCGAATTGTTCAAAATGCGACATTGACAGAACAATTGTTGCAATACTCGAACCGTTACCGTTCATTTGATGATCATGTACAGGCAGCCTTTGATGAGTCCCTTTATATTTTCGAAAGAGAATATGACTATGCGGCTTCCTTCAAAGTCATCTCAGATGCTTTGGAAATGGTAGAAGCTGGTGTAACTGATCGCTTTGTTACTTCATATGAAAAAACCCGGGAGCAAATTCGCTTCTAATAACAGAAAAATGACCTTTTAGGAGGTCATTTTTTTATCTTCAAATCATCATTGAAACTTGAAATTTAAACCCTATTTTTGTATAGTAAGGGAGAAATAAGAAAGGAAAGCGATGAAAGAAGTAACAGGTCTCCTCGTTATGGATGTAGATGGAACCTTGATCCGACAGGAAGGGATTGATCTACTAGCTCAAGAAGCTGGCGTGGGAGAAAAAGTGGCAGAGATTACAGCACAAGCAATGAATGGCGAACTGGATTTTGCAGCATCTTTAGAGGCGCGTGTTGCTTTATTGAAGGGATTAGAGACCTCTATCTTTCCGAAAATTTTGGAGCAGATGGAAGTCACGCCGGGTGCTGAAACATTAATCACGGAACTGCATCAAAGAGGTTACAAGGTTGGCCTTGTTTCCGGGGGATTTCATGAAGTCATCGACCCCATTGCGAGGTCTTTAGGAATTGATCTAGTCCTAGCAAATCGTTTGCAGACTTCTGATGGCCGTTTGACAGGGGAAGTCCTCGGTGGGATAATCACACCTGAAAGGAAAAAAGAGTCTCTCCTGACGTGGGCGAAAGAAAATCATGTCCCACGAAGTCAGACGATTGCGATGGGTGATGGTGCCAATGATCTTCCGATGATTGAAACAGCCGGTATCGGGATTGCCTTTATGGCCAAGCCAATCGTCGCTGAGCGAGCCTCATATCGTATCGAGAAGAGGGATTTAAGCCTTGTTCTTGAAATTCTAGATCAGCATAGAAAGGAAACAGCATGCATATCCTACTAGCACCGGATTCAGTTTAAAGAATCCTTATCCGCCAAACAAGTAGCAGAAGCCTTGAAAAAGGATTTCAAGAGGCTCTACCAGATGCAACTTTTGACCTCCTTCCTATAGGGGATGGTGGCGAAGGCACCATGGAAACCCTAGCTGGAGTTCTGGATGTAACGGAGTACCAAACGCAAGTAACCGGACCATTTGGACAGCCTGTTTCAATGTCTTACTACCAAAAAGATGAGATGGCTTTTTTTGAGATGGCTTCACTTGTCGGTTTAGGCTCCATTCCAGCTGAAAAACGAAATCCTCTTGAACTGGAAACACGAGGAATTGGTGAACTTATTTTGCAATTGGTTGACCAAGGGGTTAAAACGATCTGTGTGGGAATTGGCGGTTCTGCAACGAATGATGGTGGGATTGGGATGGCAGCTGGACTTGGGGTAGCCTTCTATGATGATCAAGGCCATCTGCTTCGTCCTGTAGGGGCTTCGCTCGGTCGTGTGGCTAGAATAGATACCAGTGCGGTTCCAAAAGCTTTAGAAGACATCGAGCTCCAAGTCTTAACGGATGTAACCAATCCTCTCTGTGGCAGTCAAGGAGCGACCTATATCTTTGGTGGGCAAAAGGGATTGAATCCCCTTCTGTTTCCAGCTGTTGATCAGGCTATGCAGGGTTTTTACCAGCTTGCTGATGCACGAATATTGTCCATGCCTGGCGCCGGAGCTGGAGGTGGCATGGCTGCTGGCTTGGTTGCTTTTGCGGGAGGTCAGATTTCATCAGGAATTGAAAAAAGCCTCGATTTGATTGACTTTGATCACAAAGTACAAAAAGCTGATCTGGTCGTCGTTGGGGAAGGTAGGATGGATCTCCAATCCCTTTCTGGGAAGGCACCTGTCGGGGTGGCCAAACGAACACCAGAGAAGATCCCAGTGATAGCTATTTGGTGGTAACCTTGGCGGACGTTGCCAGCATTCCCCAAGTATCATATTGTTTGCCTTCTTATTGTGCAAATTCCTTGTGGTGTGATGCTCAACCATGCTGAAAAAATCGATTTCCTGTTAACAAATATTGGTAACTTATAACAAAAATGAAAGCAAACTAAAAGCCAATTGAAAGGAATTTCCTTTTCAGTGGTTCTTTCTCTTCAACCGAGGCGTTTCCCAAAAATGATTTTTTTTTCGGGTGTAGTGCTCTTCTTTCTTTCAAACAATTTGGATGCTGAGGCTGATATCGGTTGGAGGTTGAATGGATGATCAGTATGGATGATAGACCAAAGGTAGCGACAGTCATCTGAAACAATGCTTGCCACAAAGACCAAGATCCTTTGTCTTTTCAAATATTGAAGTTGGCTGCTTTCATCCAAGGCAGGCGTCTTGGCAAAACAGGATGGCTTGATCTGAAAATATCGGTGAGGATTGTCGAATACTACTCCAAATTATATCTGTCCTTGCTGTCCTCAAGGTGCGCCAAACAATCACCCGCTTCCTCACCGTCTCAAAAATCATTGTTGCTCGTGGTTGGTCAGGTAGGACCAGCATTTCATCGTTTATTAATATCTGTCATAAGTTTAGTATGGCATAAAGCGTGGCGAAGAAGTGAAGAATCTTAAAAAATTAAATAAGAATGGCGAAAATAGATAATTGGAACATTTTCTTGTTAAAAACTTCTCAATTTTCGTGAATTTCCTTGTTTTTCTTGAAAAATAACCTATTACGATATGATAGAGGAGTAAAAAATATAACTCAATAAGGAGAGTAAGAAATGTCAATTATTACTGATGTTTACGCTCGCGAAGTCCTAGACTCACGCGGTAACCCAACACTTGAAGTAGAAGTTTATACTGAATCAGGTGCTTTCGGACGTGGTATGGTTCCATCAGGAGCTTCTACTGGTGAACACGAAGCTGTAGAACTTCGCGACGGTGACAAATCTCGTTACGGTGGTCTTGGAACTCAAAAAAAGCTGTTGACAATGTAAACAACATCATTGCTGAAGCAATCATCGGCTACGATGTACGTGACCAACAAGCTATTGACCGTGCAATGATCGCTCTTGACGGTACTCCTAACAAAGGTAAATTGGGAGCAAACGCAATCCTTGGTGTGTCTATCGCTGTAGCTCGTGCTGCTGCTGACTACCTTGAAATCCCACTTTACAGCTACCTTGGTGGATTCAACACTAAAGTTCTTCCAACTCCAATGATGAACATCATCAATGGTGGATCTCACTCAGATGCTCCAATCGCTTTCCAAGAATTCATGATCGTACCTGCTGGTGCACCTACATTCAAAGAAGCTCTTCGTTGGGGTGCTGAAATCTTCCACGCACTTAAGAAAATCCTTAAAGGTCGTGGTCTTGAAACAGCCGTTGGTGACGAAGGTGGATTCGCTCCTCGTTTCGACGGAACTGAAGATGGTGTAGAAACTATCATCGCTGCTATCGAAGCTGCTGGTTATGTTCCAGGTAAAGACGTATTTATCGGATTTGACTGTGCATCATCAGAATTCTACGATAAAGAACGTAAAGTTTACGATTACACTAAATTCGAAGGTGAAGGAGCTGCTGTCCGCACTGCTGCTGAACAAATCGACTACCTTGAAGAATTGGTAAACAAATACCCAATCATCACTATCGAAGATGGTATGGACGAAAACGACTGGGACGGATGGAAAGCTCTTACTGAACGTCTTGGTGGTAAAGTTCAATTGGTTGGTGACGACTTCTTCGTAACAAACACTGATTACCTTTCACGTGGTATCAAAGAAGGATGTGCTAACTCAATCCTTATCAAAGTTAACCAAATCGGTACTCTTACTGAAACATTCGACGCTATCGAAATGGCGAAAGAAGCTGGTTACACTGCCGTTGTATCACACCGTTCAGGTGAAACTGAAGATTCAACCATCGCTGACATCGCAGTTGCAACAAATGCAGGACAAATCAAGACTGGTTCACTTTCACGTACAGACCGTATCGCTAAATACAACCAATTGCTTCGTATCGAAGATCAACTTGGTGAAGTTGCTGAATACCGTGGATTGAAATCATTCTACAACTTGAAAAAATAATCTAGTTTATCTAGAAAGATCTTTTTTATGAGTAGATGAGGCTGGGACAAAAGTCCTGGGCTCTCAATGATTTTTTGATTGTCGAGCAAGACGCAGGGTTGAGGGGTCACTACGCTGATTTCATCAGCTTTACAGCCCCTCAACTGTGCGGAGGGTAGACGAAATCGAATTCAACGAGTACCGATTTCGTCCCACTCATCGACTATTAGAACAAGCCTTTTGATTTTGTCCAAGGCACCGCTGACCATTTCATTTCCAGATACAAGCCCTTTAGCTTGTTCAAGGTAGTCACCGAGGTTGTCTTTGTTGTCATCAACAAATTTTTTTGCAGCGTCGAAATCTTTCTTTTCGATCATTTCTTTCACTTGGTTAAATAAGTCCAATGGATTCATGTTAGGGTCTCCTAAAATATAAGTTGTGAAGTCAGGCTCACGCCTTTTTTTCTCATCTATTTAATCATTTTTTTAGAGGTTTGACAACTAAAACGACTTAATGAAAAACCGTACAAACGGCCTCTGGAACATAGAAGTCGTCGGATAGAAGGGTCAATTTTCCGCTAGCAGAATCTCGTTTGAAGACGGTGGCATTAGGTGAATCTTGATGGGCTGCGATCAAATAGTTTTGATCAGGACTAAGCGTGAAATCACGTGGATTGAGGCCTTGAGTTGGAACAATTTCAATGAGTTCTAGGCTACCATCAGCCACAACTTTGAAGACAGCGATGGAATTGTGAGCACGGTTAGATGCATAGAGGAATTTTTCCATCAGCTGAGAGCTTGATCGCAGAAGCCCATTTTTGACCATCGTAGTCTGATGGAAGGGTAGAGACGGTTTGGAAGTGTTCGAATTCACCCATACCATCATAAAAGAGTACATCGATTGTAGCATTTAACTCATTAATGAGATAAGCAGTCTTATAGTGAGGATGAAAGACCAGGTGACGAGGTCCTGCCCCTGGAACTGTTTGGTACTGATTGATCAGGGTTAGGTTTCCTTGCTCACTGACATCATAGACATGCAAACTGTCTGTTCCTAGGTCACACGTGATCAGGTACTGATCTGGTGTAAGGTCTGCATAGTGGGTATGTGGACTTGCTTGATTGGCATGAGGACCACTTCCTTGGTGGGTGTCTTGATCGACAAAGGACAAACGTCCATCTGCCTCTAGCTTATATACGAGAACTTGGCCTTTGTGATAGTTGGCTCCATAGACCAGTTGACGCTTGTCATCGACAGAGACATAGCAGAGTGGTGCTCCCTCTTCAACGACGTGATTTAGCGGCTGAAAATCAGCTGTAAAACTTGCGATTCCTCCTTTTCCCTCTTCAGCTCCGACGCTATAGAGGTTGCCTTTTTCAGAAAAGGCGATATAGGTTGGATTGGGCTCAGCTGCCACTAGTTCCAGATGGTTCAATGTCCCTGTTTCAGGGTCAAATTGTGCCTTGTATATTCCTTTGGATTCTTTTTTGGTATAGGTACCGAAATAAATGGTTTGAGACATAGGTCACCTCGTATGATTTGTTAGGTTTATTATATCAAAGGTCCTATTGGAAGGCAATTGCTAGTTGAAAAGGGGAGGGCCTTTCTTTCTTATTTTGCTAGTTTTTTCGTAACTTCAAGCTCAAAAAATGCTAAAATAGAAACAGATTGAAATGAAAAGGAGTTCTCTGTGGATAATAAAGAAAAACAGTTTAGTTTGTCCTGGTTTTTTAGATGGTTTTTAGACAACAAGGCCATTACCGTATTTTTAGTTACCTTGCTGTTGGGCTTGAACCTTTTGGTTTTGAGTAAAATCACCTTTATTTTTATTCCTATTTTTGAGTTTGCAGGAGCAGTCATGCTGCCTGTCATTATCTCTGGTTTGCTCTATTACCTGCTTAACCCTATTGTTGACTTTCTTGAAAGAAAAGGACTCAAGCGGATTTTTGCGATTTCCTTAGTCTTTTTCTTGATTGCAGTGCTTTTAATTTGGGGTCTAGCTGTAGTGATTCCATCCGTCCAACGACAAGTGGTGAGTTTCTTTCATAACCTGCCAACTTATTTGGAAAAGGCCAATGCAACTATCGATGATTTTCTAGATAATCGCGTCTCCTCAGATATCAAACCCCAATTAGATGAGATCACCAAGGAATTGTCTGCAAACATTACTTCTTGGGCGAGTTCGATCTCCGGTCGGGCTGTCAATTGGGTCAGCAACTTGATCGGGGTGGCTTCGCAAGTCATTGTTGCCTTGATCATCATGCCTTTTATTGTCTTTTATCTTCTTCGAGATGGAAAAAATTTAAAGGGCCACATTGTTCGCTTCTTACCGACTAAGATTCGTAAATCGGCTGAACAAGTTCTCTCAGATGTCAACACCCAACTCTCCAACTACGTTCGAGGGCAAATTACGGTAGCCATTGTCGTCGCCATTATGTTCATCATCTTCTTTAAGATCATTGGCTTTGCGCTATGCGGTGACACTGGGGATCTCTGCGGGGATCTTGAATTTGATCCCTTACTTGGGTAGTTTCTTAGCCATGTTACCTGCCTTAGTATTGGGCTTGGTAGCAGGGACCAGAGATGTTTATCAAGGTCTTGATTGTATTTGCAGTGGAGCAAACCATTGAAGGACGTTTTGTATCACCGTTGGTTTTGGGAAGCCAGTTAAATATCCATCCGATTACCATTTTATTTGTGCTCTTGACGTCAGGATCTATGTTTGGAATCTGGGGAGTTTTCCTTGGAATTCCAGTCTATGCATCTGCTAAGGTGGTGATCGGAGCTATCTTTGAATGGTATAAGGTCGTCAGTGGCTTGTATGAAGAACACAATGAAAGTAGAAGAGGAAACACACAGTGAGTCATAGTCAACAAATGGTAGAAGCTCGATCGGCAAGAGCTAGAAGAGGCAGAAGTTCAATTTCAACAGGCCTTTGTTAGAAGATAGTGAAGCACAATTATTGGATTTAGGGTCAATATCTTGAAAGTATCGGTTTTTACCCTCAGGCAAAAGAGGTTTACGAACAGATTGCAGAAACCTATCCAGAAGTGTATTTGAGTTTAGCAACCATCCTTGCAGAGGAAGGCCAAATGGAAGAGGCCTTTGCTTATTTAGAAGAAATTGACCTGAATCTAAACTGGTATGTGGCCAGTCTCTTGGTTAAGGCGGATCTCTATCAGATGGAAGGCCTAGCAGATGTGGCGCGTGAAAAAAATTAGTTGAAGCTGCTCATTTGTCTGATGATCCCATCATTCAATTAGGGCTAGCTGAAATTGATCTGGAATTGAACGCTACCAAGAGGCTATCCAAGAGTATGCCCAGTTGGACAATCGGGAGATTTTTGGAAGCAACAGGAATTTCCACCTATCAACGGATTGGTTTTTGCCTATGCCAATCTTGGTAAGTTTGAAGCAGCTGTTCCTTTCTTAGAGAAAGCTCTGGAGATTGAGTTTGATGACCAGATTGCTTACGAATTAGCGACCTTATTGTCTGACCAAGAAGAATTCCAAAAAGCCCTGATCTACTACAAACAAATTGATACCTTGTCGCCTGATTTTGAGGGCTATGAGTATGGTTATGCTTTTAGCTTTACAGGCTGAAAATGACCGTGAAAAAGCGCTTGAGATTGCTAAACAAGGGATCCAGAAGAATCCCTTTGATGCCCAATTGAAGCTTCTTGCTTCTCAGCTTTCTATGAACTTCACCAGCCTGAACAGGCAGAAGCTTATCTATTAGAGGCTAAAGAAGTGGCAGATGATCTCGAAGAGATTGCTCTTCGCCTGACCACCCTTTATTTGGAACAGGAACGCTTTGACCAAGTCTTGGCTTGGCAAAATGAAGAAGTCGAAACAGTTGTCACCCGTTGGAACATTGCCCGTGCCTTGGCTGCCTTGGAGAAAACAGAAGAGGCTGTCTCAGCCTACCAAGAGCTCTATGAGGACTTAAAGGACAACCCAGAATTCCTCGAAGCCTATGTTTATTTGTTGCGTGAGGCTGGAGATGTGACGAAGGCGCGTGAAGTGGCTAATCAGTATTTGGCGATCGTACCAGACGATGTGCAGATGCAAACCCTCTATGATAGCCTCTAATCAAAACCATATCGTGAAGATTCGGAATAGTTTGTGGTATACTGGTAGAAGATAGAATGAGGAGAGAAAAACATGGAACCAGTGAAACTTTTTCAATACAATACCTTAGGTGCCCTAATGGCGGGTCTGTACGGGGGTTCATTTACGATTGGAGAACTCTTGGAACACGGAGATCTAGGAGTTGGGACGCTGGATTCTATTGATGGAGAGTTGATCGTATTAGATGGTAAGGCATATCAGGCCAAGGGATCAGGGGACCATCCTGAAATAGTCGAAGTTTCTCCGGATGCCAAGGTTCCCTATGCAGCAGTCGTCCCTCACCAAGCAGAAGTCATTTTCCGCCAACGCTTTGAAATGACGGACGAGGAATTGGAAGCCCGTATTGAGTCTTATTATGATGGGGAAAATCTTTTCCGCTCTATTAAGATTCGTGGTGACTTTGCCAAGATGCATGTCCGTATGATTCCAAAATCAACACCAGAGATGAAGTTTGCAGAGGTTGCAACCCATCAGCCAGAGTATACACGAGAAAATGTCACTGGAACCATCGTCGGTTTTTGGACACCAGAAATTTTCCATGGCGTGAGCGTGGCTGGTTATCATTTGCACTTTATCTCAGATGACCACACCTTTGGTGGCCATGTCATGGATTTTGTCATCACAGAAGGGATTGTAGAGGTGGGGAGCCATCGATCAGCTGGATCAACGTTTCCCAGTTCAAGACCGTCAGTACCTCTTTGCTAAATTCAATGTTGATGAGGTCAAAGAAGACATCAATAAAGCAGAATAAAAGAGGCTGGGACAAAAAGTCCTCAGCCTCTCAATTAGTTATTTTGAGACTTTGTCTGAGCAAGACGTCAGTGAAGTTCGAGCTGAGTTTTTGACCTACGTCTGATTTCATCAGCTTTTACAGCACTTTTCTCACTGCAAAGTTTGCAGATATGTGGGAATGATCCCGAAAAGTCGACCCCATTTTTTTTTCAACGAACATTACCGATTTCTAGTCGCCCACTCTCTTTATATTTTTGAAATCAGTCCGTTAGTTTCATGGTTTTGATTTTTTCTTCTTCTGGGGTGACCCGCAGAGTCTTTTGGCCGGTGTAGGTGACAAAGCCGGGCTTTCCACCAGTTGGTTTATTGAGTTTCTTGGCTTCGATCATATCTACTTGGACCAGGTTTGAGAGACGGGCCTTGGAATAGTAGGCGGCCAACTCTGCAGCATCGGTCTTCACTTCATCCGATGGATTTAGATTTCCTGTAATGACGACATGACTTCCCGGGATATCTTTTGCATGGAACCAGAGCTCGTCTTTTTTAGCGATCTTAAAGGTCAGTTCATCGTTTTGCAGATTATTGCGACCCACTAAAATGATGGTTTTGCCATCACTAGCCAGGTATTTTTCTGGTTTTTTCCGTTTCTGGATTTTTTCTCGGTTGCGCCGTTTGATAAAGCCGGTCTGGATTAGCTCTTCTCGAATTTCTGCCACCTCAGCTAGGCTCGCTTGAGAAAGGGCTGTTTCAACCGTTTCAAGATAAGAAATGGTTTCCTTGGTTTCTTGAATGAGGATGGTCAAATGTTTAACGGCTTCTTTTAACTTCTGGTAGCGTTTGAAGTAGCGTTGCGCATTTTGGTTGGGGGTCAGAGCCTTATTGAGTTGGATGGTGATGGGTTCGTTGGTATAGTAATTGTCCAGGACAACCTGGTCTTGGTCGTTTGGTACCTGATGGAGGAAGGTTGTCAGCAATTCTCCTTTTTGGCGGAATTCTTCCGCATTGTCGGTCGCCGCTAACTCCGCTTCTTGTTTGGCTAATTTTTTTCGGTTCTTTTCAAGATCGTTTTCAACCTTGCGGATTAATTCACTGGCCTGTTGTTGCACCCGATCGCGCTCAGCCTTGTCTCGATAATAGTCATCCAGCAGATCAGAAAGTGTTTCAAAGGTTTGACTGGTCGCATCTGCAAAGGGAATAGCCGTGAAGGATTTGGTTGTTAGACATGGCTCAGTTGGAGCTTGGAAAAAGGCACGGAAGGTTTTTAATTTTTCATCCGTCTCAAGTCGCTTGGCCAATTCTTGAGACGTATCTCGCCCCAAACCTTGGAAACATTTTTGAAGGTTCTTTGGGCTTAACTCTTCTTTGTGAAGAAGGGCAAAAAGGGCTTCATCTCCAATTGTAAAAGGATTAACCGCGTCGGTTTTCGGAGGAGCTATATAGGTTGATCCAGGGAGAATGGTCCGGTAGCTATTTTGTGAGAAGCCGACATGTTTGATGGCTTCGATGATTTTATTGCTGGTGCGGTCCAGGAGAATAATATTACTGTGCTTGCCCATGATTTCGATCATGAGGCTGACAGAAATGGCATCTCCAATTTCGTTTTTATTGGAGACACGGATTTCGAGAATCCGGTCGTTCTCCAATTTGCTCAATCCCTTCGATGACAGCGCCTTGAAGATATTTACGCATGACCATAATAAAGGTATTAGGGAAAGGCAGGATTTTCAAAGTTGGTCTGGGTCCGTTGGATCCGTCCGAAAAGACAGAATGGGCAGAGAGCAAGAGTTTTTGGTTTTTCCGATTGCCTCGGATTTGGAGTACCAATTCTTGCTCGAAAGGTTGATTAATTTTTTGAATGCGACCACTCAAGAGTTCGGCCTTCAATTCTTGCACCATATGGTGTAAAAAAAATCCATCAAAAGACATGGGATTCCTCATCATTCTAGCGTTTATTCTAGTAAATTATATCAAAATTAGAGCGGAAATCCCAGAAAGAAGCTAGAGGCTGTTCAATAGAAAATGCGAACGTTTTCAAAAAAATGCAGAAAAAGTATTGACATTTTTGAAAGAAAACTTTAAAATGTAAGAAATTAGAAAAGTAGTAAATGAAAGTTTCAAGAGAGCCCACGGTTGCTGAGAGTGGGTAGCGGCAGTTTATGAAATTGGACTAATGATGAGATGAATTTGAAACAATAAAAATTCGGTTGGCACACCTTATCGTGCAACTTGTTGCTAGACAAGACAGAGATATGGGGGAGACTATCCTTTTCCCATAAGTGAGGTGGCACCGCGATGACACGTCCTCACATAGCTTTTGCTATGTGTGGGCGTGTTTTTTGTTTTAGATGAGAAGGGAGAAAAGATATGAAGAAACGATGGCGTCGCATTCTTTAGAGGATGAAAAATAGAAGAAAATGAAAAAATAGAAGAGGTAGTAAAATGAAAAATAAACGGTTAATGGGAATTATTGGTTTGATTGCAGCAGCAGTCATTGGGACAGCGATCTATTCAGCTACAGCAGGTAAAGGACAACAAGGCAGCAACTAGCAATGAAAAAGCTAAAGTTGGGGTCTTGCAGTTGGTCAGCCACCCTTCGCTTGATTTGATCTACAAGGGGATTCAAGATGGTCTAGCTGAAGAAGGCTATGACAAGGACAAAGTGGACATTGATTTCCTCAATGCAGAAGGGGACCAAAACAAGGTTGCAACTATGAGTAAGCAATTGGCAGAAAAAGATAACCAAGTCTTGATTGGGATTGCAACCCCATCTGCTCAAGGTTTGGCTAGTGCAACCAAAGACAAACCAATTGTCATGGGTGCTGTAACCGATCCAGTCGGTGCAAACTTGGTCAAAGATTTGAAAAAACCAGGTGGCAATATCACTGGGGTATCTGACCACAATCCTACTGAGCAACAGTTGAAATTGATCAAAGAGTTGACTCCAAACGTGAAAACAATCGGGGTCCTTTACTCAACCAGTGAAGACAATTCTAAAATCTCAAGTAGAAGAATTTACAAAATTGGCTGAAAAAGCAGGCTACAAGGTGGTTCCGTATTCAGTTCCTTCTACAAACGAAATTGCTTCAACAGTATCTGTTATGTCAGGTAAAGTGGATGCTATCTGGGTTCCAATCGACAATACCATCGCATCAGCCTTCTCAACTGTTGTTGAAGCCAACAAAACAGCTAAAAAACCAATCTTCCCAAGTGCGACAGCCATGGTAGAAGCTGGTGGTCTTGGTTCAGTCGTTGTCGACCAACATGATCTTGGGAGTAGCAACTGGTAAAATGGCTGCGAAGATCTTGAAAGGTCAAAAACCTGCAGACACACCTGTTGAAATCTTTAGCCAAGGAAAATCTGTCATCAATAAAAAAGTCGCAGATGAATTGGGCATTACTATTCCAGAATCTGTCTTGAAAGATGCTGGACAAGTCATTAAATAAAAACGAAACGAATCACAAGAGTAGCAGGAGAATTTGGCTTTGATAGGTCTTTTAATCGGGACCTTTGAGGAGAAAGAAATGAAAGTCAAGCTAACGGACCTTCATCCGACCCAACTATACTTATCAGAAAAGAAGTTACAAGCTATCCAGATGCTTGATCAGTCGGCAGAAATCATCAATATGGATCCAATTAGTATTCTTACATTTGGAAATCGCTTCTTGATTACAGACGGGCATCACAGGGCTTATCAGGCTTTGTTGGCGGGTCAAGATACGATTTCTGCTGAGTTTGATAGAGATGGTGGCGATGACTTGTATGCTCTCTATGCGCAAGCTTGCGAGGAAAGAAAGATAGACTCTGTCTTGGATTTAAAAAATCGTATCTTACCTCAAGATGAGTATGAAGCAAAATGGTATAACTGGTGTGATGGTTTTAACCAAGCAGCAACTCTTCTATTGAAAAGGAATGCAGATGAAACCGACCAGGCAAATAGATAATGCATTACGTCCTGTTCCTTCTTCTATTGAAATTAGTCTCATCTAACTTGTTTTTTAACTAAAAATCTGATAAACTAGATAGTAATTGAATAGAAATCTGCAAGACTAGTACCTCAAGGGAAGTGCGACAGGGAGAAGAGCCGTGACTGAAAGCTCTTTGCATGAAAGCTGGGTGAATTCACTTGCGCAAGGATTTAGAAATTAAGGTCTGGTTTACAGATAAAAAACGGATGGTACCGCGTGTCAACGCTCCGATTAGGAGAAGGCACGCGGTTTTTTTCTATGTCTGTAGGTGGACCATGATGGAGGAAATATGTCAACGATTGAAGAACAACTAAAAGCGCTTCGAGAAGAAACGCTGGCAGCCTTGAAGCAGATCTCTGCTGAAAATAAAAAAGAGATGCAAGAACTACGGGTCTCTGTTCTTGGGAAGAAAGGATCTCTGACGGAAATTCTTAAAGGGATGAAGGATGTCTCTGCTGAGATGCGTCCGGTTATTGGAAAACACGTCAATGAAGCCCGTGATGTCTTGACGGCTGCCTTTGAAGAATCAGCCAAACTCTTGGAAGAAAAGAAAGTCCAAGCTAAACTAGCTAGCGAAAGCATCGATGTGACCCTTCCAGGTCGTCCAGTTGCTAGTGGTTACCGTCATATTTTGACCCAAACCAGTGAAGAAATCGAAGATATCTTTATCGGGATGGGGTATCAAGTCGTTGACGGCTTTGAAGTGGAGCAAGACTATTATAACTTTGAACGGATGAATCTGCCTAAAGATCACCCAGCGCGGGATATGCAGGATACCTTCTATATCACAGAAGAAATCTTGCTTCGGACCCATACTTCACCTGTACAGGCGCGGGCTATGGATGCGCATGACTTTAGCAAGGGACCATTGAAGATGATCTCTCCAGGGCGGGTTTTCCGTCGGGATACGGATGATGCGACCCACAGCCACCAATTCCATCAAATCGAAGGCTTGGTCGTTGGGAAAAGCATTTCTATGGCCGACCTTCAAGGAACGCTTCAATTGATCGTGCAAAAGATGTTTGGTGCAGAACGTCAAATCCGTTTGCGTCCTTCTTACTTCCCATTCACTGAGCCATCTGTTGAGGTCGATGTCTCTTGCTTCAAATGTGGTGGAGCGGGATGTAACGTATGTAAGAAAACTGGTTGGATTGAAATCATGGGAGCCGGTATGGTTCACCCACGGGTCCTTGAGATGAGTGGGATTGATCCAACAATCTATTCAGGATTTGCCTTTGGACTTGGTCAAGAGCGTGTGGCCATGCTTCGTTACGGAATCAATGATATCCGTGGCTTCTATCAAGGAGATGTTCGCTTCTCAGAACAGTTTAAATAATCATGTTAGTTAGAGTAAAAATCGATCAATTAGAGACCTTACGTGACCTAGAAGTGGAAACCTATGGGGATACCTTTGGTCCCTATATTGTTGAGGAAGATTTGGAAGATTACTTCTCTACTGTGCTCTCTTTGGAGCAAATCGAGAAGGATCTGCTAGATCCAGAATCTGAAACCTATTTTGTCCTCAATGAAGATCAAGAAATCTGTGGTTTTCTCAAGATCAACTGGGGTCAGGCGCAGACCGAGCCAGTAGAGATGGATAAGTCCTTTGAGATCCAACGGATCTATGTCAAGAAGGAATGTCAAGGGGCTGGTTTCGGCAAGGAAATGTTTACCTTTGCGCTGGATCAAGCCAAGAGTCGTGGCTTTGAGTGGGCTTGGCTAGGTGTATGGGAACGCAACTTTAAGGCGCAAGATTTTTACTACCGCTTTGGATTTGAACGATTTAGTGAACACCAGTATATCACCGGAGATACCGTGGATACAGACTGGTTGTTGAGAAAGAAATTGATCTAGAAGGAACAAGAAACTTCTATTCTAGAGAAGGGGAGGCTATGACCTACCTAAGCCAGCCTCGAGCTGGAAAACACAAAATGAAAGGATCAAAACGAGGGTGGATGGAGATCTAGGAAAGATATCTAGATTTCGCATTGCCCTTTGGTATCTTACATATGTTAGTTAGTTATAAATGGTTAAAACAATTGGTGGACGTGGATGTGCCATCAGAAGAGTTGGCTGAAAAAATGTCAACCACAGGGATCGAGGTAGAAGGTGTGGAATCACCTGCTGCTGGTCTCTCAAAAATTGTCGTCGGAGAAGTCTTTGTCTTGTGAAGATGTGCCAGAAACACACTTGCATGTCTGCCAAGTCAATGTGGGTGAAGAAGAAGCCCGTCAAATCGTCTGTGGAGCACCAAATGTGCGAGCAGGCATCAAGGTTATGGTGGCTCTTCCAGGTGCTCGCATCGCAGACAACTACAAGATTAAAAAAGGGAAAATCCGTGGTTTGGAATCCCTCGGAATGATCTGTTCACTTGGTGAATTAGGGATTTCTGACTCTGTTGTACCGAAAAGAATTTGCAGATGGCATCCAAATCTTGCCAGAAGATGCTGTTCCAGGAGAAGAAGTCTTCTCTTATCTCGACTTGGATGATGAAATCATCGAACTTTCCATCACTCCAAACCGTGCAGATGCTCTTTCTATGCGTGGGGTAGCGCACGAAGTAGCAGCGATCTATGACAAGGCAGTCAACTTCAAAGACTTTACTTTGACTGAAACAGACCAAGCTGCAGCAGATGCTCTTTCTGTCAGCATTGACACAGACAAGGCTCCTTATTATGCAGCTCGTATCTTTGGACAATGTAACCATCGCACCAAGTCCACAATGGTTGCAAAACCTCCTCATGAACGAAGGTATCCGTCCCATCAATAATGTGGTCGACGTGACCAACTATATCCTGCTTTACTTTGGTCAAGCCTATGCATGCCTTTGACTTGGATACCTTTGAAGGAAACTGATATCCGTGTGCGTGAAGCGCGTGCAGGTGAAAAATTGGTAACCTTGGATGGGGAAGAACGTGAGTTGGAAACAAGTGACCTCGTGATTACGGTTGCGGACAAACCAGTAGCTCTTGCAGGTGTCATGGGTGGAGAGGCTACAGAAATCTCTGAAAAATCTACTCGTGTTGTCCTTGAAGCAGCTGTCTTCAATGGCAAATCGATCCGTAAGACCAGTGGTCGTCTCAACCTTCGTTCTGAATCATCTTCTCGCTTTGAAAAAGGGATCAAACGTGGCAACTGTTAATGAAGCCCTTGATGCAGCAGCGAGCATGATTGCTGAATTGGCTGGTGCAACCGTGCGTAAGGGCATCGTTTCAGCAGGCCAGCTGGATACTTCAGATGTGGAAGTTTCTTCCACTCTTGCAGACGTGAACCGTGTCCTTGGAACAGAGCTTTCCTACGCGGATGTCGAAGATGTCTTCCGTCGTCTTGGTTTTGGCCTTTCTGGAAGTGCAGAAAGCTTCACAGTCAGCGTTCCTCGTCGCCGTTGGGACATCACTATCGAAGCGGACCTCTTTGAAGAAATTGCTCGGATTTATGGTTATGACAAATTACCAGCAACCCTTCCAAAAGATGATGGGACAGCAGGTGAATTGACAGCGACTCAAAAATTGCGTCGTCAAGTTCGGACCATTGCTGAAGGAGCAGGCTTGACTGAAATCATTACTTACGCTCTGACAACTCCTGAAAAAGCAGTGGAGTTTACGACTGCACCAAGCAACTTAACAGAGCTCATGTGGCCAATGACTGTGGATCGTTCAGTCCTCCGTCAAAATATGATCTCAGGGAATCTTGGATACCGTAGCTTATAACGTCGCTCGTAAGAACAAAGATTTGGCCCTCTACGAGATCGGAAAAGTCTTTGAACAGACAGGCAATCCAAAAGAAGACTTGCCAAACGAAATCAACAGCTTTGCCTTTGCTTTAACTGGCTTTAGTCGCTGAAAAAGACTTCCAAACTGCAGCTGTTCCAGTTGACTTCTTCTATGCTAAGGGAATCTTTGGAAGCTCTCTTTGCTCGCTTGGGTCTTGAAGTGACTTATACAGCAACACAAGAAATCAAGAGTCTCCACCCAGGTCGGACAGCCTTGATCTCACTTGGTGACCAGGTGATTGGGGTCTTGGGACAAGTCCACCCTGTAACAGCTAAGGCTTATGATATCCCAGAAACCTATGTGGCAGAATTGAACTTATCTGCTATTGAAGCAGCTCTTCAACCAGCCGCAGCCTTTGTGGAAATCACTAAATTCCCAGCCGTGAGCCGTGATATCGCCCTTCTCCTCAAAGCAGAAGTGACCCACCAAGAAGTGGTTGATGCGATTCAAGCTGCTGGCGTGAAACGCTTGACAGACATCAAACTCTTTGACGTCTTCTCAGGTGAAAAACTAGGACTTGGCATGAAGTCTATGGCCTACAGTTTGACCTTCCAAAATCCAGAAGATAGCTTGACGGATGAAGAAGTCGCACGCTACATGGAAAAAATCCAAGCTTCACTTGAAGAAAAAGTTAATGCAGAAGTGCGTTAAAAATTTAGATGAAAACAGTTGAGACATGCTCTTAGCTGTTTTTGTTTTATTACAATCTTCTTACAAGTTTGTGAAAGAATTTACAAATATCATAGGATCGTTTATAATAGAAGAATAAACATTAGTAGATTTACTGAAAAAAGGAAGGAGAATGGGGATGTTAAATATGAGAAAACCTATCTTGTCACTTGTTGGTTTATTGGCAGTGGCTAGCCTGGTCGGATGTCAGCAGGCAAGTGGAAAGAAGGGAGATTCAAAGGAACTAAGTCAAGAACAAATCATCGACAAGGGGTTAGAAGCCTTTGAACACTTGAAAAATGGAACAATCCATATGGAAGATGAAGTAGTAAAGGTTATAAATGAACCGGAAGAGGGAGAAGTGAAAAATGCTACTGTTAAGACAAGCTTTGATGGTTCATTTGAATTGAGACCTGATTATGTCCGTGGAACCTATACTTCAGCAGAGGGTACACAAGAAATATATTGGCAATCTTCGGTTCCCTTTTATAAAAAAGCAGGCGATTCAATATGGAGGACTGGATATAATATTCGTGAATATGATGCAGGTATAGGAATCTTCCAAGATGCAATTCGATACTATCAAAAGAATAAAAAGAAAATGACGGTTACGGAAAAAAAGGATGCTTATGTGCTTTATTATCAAACAGATGATGTTAAAAATATGATTAACATCAGTAGACCAATTTTCCTAGGAGGTACTACAGCTTTTTATGGGTTTAGCGATAAAAAGGTAAAAGGATATTTCAAGGTTGCTCTTTCAGTTTCTAAGGATAGTTTTAAACCCTTATCAATCACTTATACCTCTCATGGCGAAACTGCAAAAAAACCATGGATTTAAAGAGTAAGATCACCTATTCTAACCAAAACACTGGTGTGAGGGTAGAAGAACCTGAAGATTTTGAACAAAATACTGAACATTTCGATTTAAACAATGAAAAAGGATCATAATCATGCAAAATAAAAGAAAAACATTTCTGATGATATGTGCGATAGCTCTTTGCTTGCCCCTTGTTGCCTGTCAACAGAAAACAGCTTCAAGTCTAAAGGAAGAGCAAGAGAGAGCTATAGCAAGTAATCATCCACAACAGGGGCCGTCAAAAACAAAAGAGGGAGAAGCAAGCTCTGTAGTCGACCAATATATCAAGAGTTTGCGAGAAGCAAAGAGTACAGAATATTCTAGCGGATTCTATAGAAAGTATATTGCGGGTTCTATTTCTAAGCCAGCAGACCAATCCCGCAGTGAAATTGTGTATCGTGAAGGTAAAATTCAATTTGATACTCTGACATTGCGTGAAATATACGCTACAGGAAAGAATGACGAGGAGGATCCTGAAAAAGTCGAAGAAAATGAACTTAGAATTGGAAAACCATTTGTAGTTCCAAGTGAATATGTCGTTTATTCACCTGGGAGAGGGACTGTATACTTGGGAAAGTATTCACAGGAACTTTTTTTCAAAAAGGGACCTTGGAAATGGAAATGGAAAAAAAGCAACTGATTACAAAGAACCTGAGATTGGTAGAAGTGATGTTTATCTGAATCTCTACGAGGCTTATAAGGATAAATTTAGTATGACTGAAGATAATGGTTATCTTTATCTAAAAATATAACGGTGATGCTAAAAAGAATATTCCTTTATTCAATGAGTTAATCCAGACGATGATTGAAAGTAAGTTGTACTCAAATGAAAATAATGATATTCAATCAATCAAACTAGAAATCGAGCTTGTCGCTAAGAAAGAGAAATCAGACACTAAAGTTGAAGTGACTCCAAGCGAAGCAAGAATTGTTATTTATACGAAAAATAAAGGATTCTAAAAAAAGACCAAAGTATTACTAATGAGGACCATTTTGAGTTTGGATACCGTGATTTTAATAAGGTACAGGAAATCAAGCCACCCTCATCAATTGGATATGAATGCGGTTCAAGAGTAATAGTAAATAAAAAAACCATTGGTTCAATTGACCAATGGTTTTTTTCGTTTTCTGATTTCTGGTACATACCCTATTCTTTACTGATGTCGATGCGATTGGTGCATCTCGTCTTTTATGGGGCAGGAACACTCGCAGTCTCCGCAGGATCCTTTTTCCCTTGAGATAATGGCGGAATCCTAGAAAGGCGAGGCCAAATAAAATAATGGCAATGATAATAGTTGACATGA